>Ga0255336_100078_pt1 | contig 235272 bp, 199 predicted proteins | sample MeOH1_35cm_T3_17_FD_189102 | JGI IMG/M metagenome (GOLD analysis project Ga0255336, IMG submission 189102) | Sandy soil microbial communities from University of British Columbia, Vancouver, Canada - MeOH1_35cm_T3_179 | ecosystem: Engineered > Artificial ecosystem > Sand microcosm > Unclassified... | reverse complement strand
GTTTTTCAATCGCATCAAGCATTTTCGCCGCGTCTCCACTCGATATGACAAGCTTGCCGAGAGCTATCTCGTCTTTGCATCGCTTGCCTGCGCGTTTGGGCCAGTCGTAAATGTGAACACTGCCTAGGAGGCCTCGCGCTGGCGGTGGGGATTCTGGTCGACGACGCCACGGTGACGATCGAAAACATCAACTGGCACCTCGAGCATGGCAAGGAGGTAGAGACCGCCATTCTCGACGGCGCCGCGCAGATCGTCACGCCGGCGTTCGTCTCGCTGCTGTGTATCTGCATCGTGTTCGTGCCCATGTTCTTCCTGAATGGCGTCGCGCGCTTCCTGTTCGTGCCGATGGCCGAAGCGGTGATCTTCGCCATGATCTCGTCGTTCATCCTGTCGAGAACGCTGGTGCCGACCATGGCGAAATACCTGCTGAAACAGCATGTACGGGACGAGAACGAGGACGAGCACGCCCACGAAACGAAGCGCCCCGGTCCGCTCGGGCGTTTCCAGCGCGGCTTCGAAGCGCGCTTTGAAAAGGTGCGCAATGCCTACCGCGGATTGCTCGAACGCGCGCTGATTCACCGGCGTCCGTTCGTCACCGGCTTCCTCGGTTTTGTCGCCCTCTCGTTCGCGCTGGTGCCGTTCCTCGGCCGCAATTTCTTCCCTTCGGTCGATTCGGGACAAATCCTGATGCATGCGCGCGCACCGGTTGGCGTACGCGTTGAAAAGACCGCGCAGATCTTTGCGGACATTGAAGGCGCGATCCGCCAGATCATTCCACCGGCGGATCTCGGCACCGTGGTCGACAACATGGGTCTGCCGGTCAGCGGCATCAATACCGCGTACAACAACACCGGCACGGTCGGCTCGCAGGACGGCGACATCCAGATCGCGCTGAACGAAGGTCATCGCCCCACCGACGACTATGTTCGCATCATGCGCGAGCGATTGCCGCGTGAATTCCCCGGCGTCACGTTTTCGTTCCCGCCGGCGGACATCATCAGCCAGATCCTGAATTTCGGCTCGCCGGCGCCGATCGACCTGCAGATTCGCGGCAATGACCTCAACGCCAACTACGCGTATGCGGATCGTCTGCTGCGCGCGGTCCGCGACGTTCCGGGCGTAGTCGACGCGCGGATCGCCCAGTCGCACGGCAACCCGACTTTCAACGTCGATGTCGACCGCACCCGGGCGCAGTTGCTAGGCATCACCGAGCGCGACGTGACGAACAGCATGGTGGTGAACCTCGCGGGTTCCAGCCAGGTCGCGCCCACGTTCTGGCTGAACAACGCGAACGGCGTGTCGTATCCGATCGTGATGCAAACGCCGCAATACAACCTCGATTCGCTCGCCGCCTTGCAAAATCTCCCCATCACGGCCAACGGCGGAGGCACCGCGCAGATCCTCGGCGGCCTCGCGACAGTCGAGCGCACCAGCAGCAACGAGGTTGTCAGCCAGTACAACATCCAGCCCATGGTGGAGATCTTCGCGACCACTCAGGGCCGTGACCTAGGCGCGGTGGCATCCGATATCCAGCGCATCGTGCGCGACAACGCCCGCACCTTGCCCAAGGGCTCCACGGTCGCGCTGCTGGGCCAGGTGCAGACCATGAACAGCGCCTTTGCGGGCATGTTGTTCGGCTTGCTTGGCGCGGTCGTGCTGATCTATCTGCTGATCGTGGTCAATTTCCAGTCATGGGCCGACCCGTTCGTTATCGTGTCCGCGTTGCCTGCCGCGTTGGCCGGCATCGTCTGGATGCTGTTCGCGACCCACACGACGCTCTCCGTACCCGCGCTGACCGGCGCAATCATGTGTATGGGGGTGGCGACGGCCAACTCGATTCTGGTCGTCAGTTTCTGCCGCGAACGTTTCGCCGCGCACGGCGACCCGTTCAGGGCGGCACTTGAGGCGGGCTTTACGCGTTTTCGCCCCGTGCTCATGACCGCGCTATCCATGATCATCGGCATGATGCCGATGGCGCTCGCGCTCGGCGAAGGCGGTGAGCAAAACGCCCCGCTTGGCCGCGCCGTGATCGGCGGTCTGCTGTTTGCCACCACCGCTTCGCTGTTCCTCGTCCCCGTCGTTTTTTGTATCGTGCACGCGCGCCCTGGGCGCGCGGCTACCCCGGCATCCGTCTCGGGAGGTCCTGCTCATGTCGTCTGAATCCACTGTCTCCACGCCTGCACCGTCGCGCCGCCCACTTCTCGCAGCAGGCGTGGTCGGCCTGCTGGTCGTCCTGGGCATCGTCGTCGCGGGCGTCACGCTGCGGGCCACCGATGCCCGCAAGCTGAAAACCTGGACCGACGCGCAGGCTGTACCGACGGTCAACGTGATCCAGCCCTTGCGTGATGCCAACGGCCCCTCGCTGCAGTTGCCCGGCCGCCTTGAAGCATTTACGCGGGCGCCGATTTTCGCGCAGGTCAGCGGCTATCTGAAATCATGGAATGTCGATATCGGCGCGCCGGTCAAAGCAGGTCAGGTGCTCGCCGAGATCGAAACGCCCGAGCTCGACCAGCAGCTGTTGCAGGCGCGCGCGGATCTGCAGAGCGCGCAGGCGAATGCCTTGGTGGCGGGTACGACGGCCAAGCGCTGGGAAGCGCTGAGCGGCACGGATTCCGTCGCCCAGCAGGATGTCGATCAACGCACCGCTGACTACGCTGCCAAGGAAGCGATCGTCGCGGCCGCAAAGGCCAATGTCGAACGCCTCGTCGCCACCAAGGCGTTTGCGCATATCGTCGCGCCATTTGACGGCGTGGTGACCGCCCGCGATACCGACGTCGGCGCACTCGTCAACGCCGGCAGCGGCGGAGTCGGCCAGGAACTGTTCGCGGTCTCCGACGTCAAGCGGTTACGCGCGTACGTCCAGGTGCCACAGAATTACGCACCGGCGATACATGACGGCACGACCGCCATCCTGACCGTTCCCGAGTACCCCGACCAGCAGTTCACCGCACGCGTGGTTGCAGCGGCGGACTCGGTCAATTCGAGTTCGGGAACGACGCTGGTTCAACTGCTGGTTGACAACTCAAACGGCAAGCTGCTGCCAGGCGGGTTCGCCAGTCTGAAATTCTCGTTGCCCGCCTCCGCCGATTCGCTTCGTGTTCCCGCCAGCGCGCTCGTCTTCGACGGCCGCGGTGTCGTGGTCGCCACGCTTGGCGCGAGCGGTCACGTGCTGTTCAAGCAGGTGAAGATCAACCGCGATCTGGGCGACTCGGTGGAGATCGGCTCGGGACTCGCCGCAACCGATCGCGTGATCGACACACCGCCCGACGGACTCGCTGACGGCGACAACGTGCAGGTTTCGACAGCGACCAGCAAGAAGGCAGTTGCACATGGTTAAGCACGGACTTCCGGCGCTTCTCGCGAGCGTCGTCGCACTCACCGCCTGCTCGCTCGCGCCGCAATATCAGGTCCCGCCCACGCCGATCGCTGCGCAATACAAGACGGTTGGCCCGTGGACCGCGGCGCAGCCCGCCGACCGGATAGACCGCAACGGCTGGTGGAAGATGTATGGCGACGCGCAGCTCGACGAGCTTGAAGCACGTCTGCTCGCCAACAACACCGACTTGCGCGCGGCGTACGCACACTATGCGCAAGCGCAGGCCTTCGTGGCGCAGGTGGAGTCGGGACTGTACCCGTCGATCAGTGCGAGCGCGGTGGCGCAGCGTAATCGCCAGTCCGACAATCGGCCGCTGCGCGCGGGCGGCCCCAACGACTACAACGCCGCCACGCTCGGCGGCGAAATCAACTACGACCTCGACCTTTGGGGCCGCGTGCGCGACTCCGTGGTGGCGGGCAAGGACGAGGCGCAGGCGACCAAGGCCGATCTCGCTTCGGTCAGGCTTAGCCTGCAGGTCGAACTGGCCGACAGTTGCATCCGCTTGCGCGGCCTCGACCAGCAAACCGAGCTGTTGAACGAAACTGTCGTGGCGTATGCGAAGGCCCTGCAACTCACGGAAACGTTGCATAACAGCGGGATCGTGTCGGGGCTCGACGTGTCCCGGGCGCAGACGCAACTTTCGTCGGCCAGGTCACAACTGTCGCAGAATCTGGCACAACGGGCGCTGATCGAACACGCGATCGCGGTCCTGGTTGGCGCCTCCGCGTCCGAATTCAGCCTGCCGTCCCAGACCGCCGCCATGGCGTTGCCGCCGATACCGACCGGCCTGCCCTCCACGCTGCTGCAGCGGCGCCCCGACGTCGCTGCGGCGGAACGCCGGGTGGCCGAAGCCAACGCAAAAATTGGCGTCGCGCGGGCGGCCTACTTCCCGGACATCACACTCAGTTTGCAGGGTGGCGTGCAAAGCGCCGCCTACACCGGTCTGGTGAGCGCGCCCAATCTGTTCTGGGCAATTGGCCCCCAACTCGTGCAGTACGTGTTCGACGGCGGGTACCGTCGTGCGCAACTCGACGCCGCCAAAGCGGCAACCGAAGAAGCGGGAGAACTTTACCGCGGCGTAGTGCTCTCCGCATTCCAGCAGGTCGAAGACAATCTCGCCCTGCTATCGTATCTCGGCACTGCGCTGAGCGAGCAACGGGATGCAGCCAACGCGGCCCAGTACTCGGTCGAGCTCGCGTTACGCCAATATCGCCAAGGCACAGTGGGTTACCTCGATGTCGTGCAGGCACAGACCGTCGCACTCGAGGCGCAACGCAGCGTGCTCGATATCCAGACACGCCAGCTGGACGCGAATGTGCAACTCCTGCACGCGCTCGGCGGCGGATGGTCGAGCGATGAACTCGCCCAGGTGGCCGCGGCGCCGGCACTCGTCGAGACCGCGGCGCGACACAGTACTGATTGAAGGGAACTGCACGGAGCGGAACGGCACGCCTGGTATTTCTAACTACTTCGGCGTGCGTTCCCTATCCAGTGCTATTGCAATCTGTTGGCGGTCGCAGAAGCGTTGCGTTCCGGGTCGGCTTAGCGATCGGTTGAGCGTGCGTCTTTCGACCTTGCCTGGTTGCAGCCGCCGCCAATTGCTGCACCGGCTTGCGAGTGCTCGATATTCGCATTCATCGGCTTGCTCCTGCGCGTAGTGCTGCAGGATTGCCGCACCGAATGCGTCTTTGCTTCAGTGCGTCGTGTCTGCATAACCAGTAACTACAGTCCTATAAGCGCGGTGTCGCGCCGCGCCGATCCATCCATCTCAAGCAGCGTCAGGCGCGGCGCGTCGCGAGTTCGGCACCCTGACGCAGGGCTTCGAGCAGGCTGCGTTCGTCGGCGATGCCTTTACCGGCTATATCGAACGCGGTGCCGTGATCGACCGATGTGCGGATCACGTCGAGGCCGACCGTCACGTTGACACCGGCTTCGAGGCCTAGCACCTTGACCGGACCATGGCCCTGGTCGTGATACATCGCCACCACCAGATCGAAGTCGCCGCGGCCCGCACGGAAGAACAGCGTGTCGGCCGGAAGCGGGCCCTCGATGTCCCAACCGCGTTCACGCAAGCGCTTCACGGCCGGGACGATTTTTTCCTCTTCCTCGCCGTAACCGAACAGGCCGTTTTCACCGGCATGCGGGTTGATGCCGCACACGGCGATGCGCGGATTGGCAATGCCCGCTTTCACCAGCGTCGCATGGCCCCGCTCGAGCGTGCGCTGCACGAGACCCGGTTCGATCTTGCGGATCGCGTCGATAATGCCGATGTGCGTGGTCACGTGGATCACGCGGAGTTTCGGCGCGACCAGCATCATCGACACCTCCTCGATACCCGTGAGGTGCGCGAGCATTTCGGTGTGGCCGGGATACTTGTGACCACCGGCGTGCAACGCCTCCTTGTTCAGCGGAGCCGTGCAGATCGCATCGATCTCGTCGGCCTTCGCCAGTTCGACGGCGCGCGCGATGTACTGATACGCGGCGTCGCCTGCCAGCGCCGACAGCGCGCCGAAAGGCAGGTCGGCGGGAATCAGCGCAAGGTCGATGCAGTCGATCGTGCCCAGTGCATACTGCGCATCCGACGGCTTCGCGATGCGGCGCACTTTCGCGCTGCCGCCGACGATCCGGTTGGCCTGCTCGAGGCGCGCCGCATCGCCGATGACAAGCGGACGGCACTGCCGATAGACGGACTCGTGCGTCAAGCTCTTGACGACGATTTCCGGACCTACGCCCGCTGCGTCGCCCATCGTGATGCCGATGACTGGAAGATAGTTGCTCATGATGTTTTGCCTGAATGACATTGGTTCGTTTCGCGAGCCGGCGAAGATCTCGCCGTGCCGCTCGGCTGAGCCGATCCGGAATCGCTGTGAGCGAACTCCGGTGTACCCCGCAGATGAAGGTAGGCGCCATACAGCGCGTGTTCGCTGCCAAAGGCGCCGGCTTTGGTGACGACGGTGAGGCGCGGGTTGCCGTGCGGGCGGCCCACCGCCACCCCCGGCTCGATTTCCGCAAGCAATTGCAGACTGTCGATGCCGGCGGTCCCGAGCATCGCGCGCGCGGTTTCGCCCCCCGTCACGATCAAGCCGCTCAGATGCGTGAAAAACGGTGCGATGAGCGAAGCGAGCGCCGCCGACAATTGGGCGCCCTCGGCGGGATCGAACAGATCGTCGCGCCCAATTCGCAGGAGCAGGTCCGTATGCGCGCTCAACTGCGCGCCGACGCGCGCTTGCCAGCCCGCCCACTCCGGATGAAACTCACCCGCCCGCAGCACGACCGGCGGCACGATCAACTCGCCCACGCCCGCACGTTCGCGCAGCATCACGCATTGCTGTTCCGAAATGGCCGACAGGCTGCCCACCAGAATCAGGATCGCGCTTCGCTTGTGCGCCGGCTGCGGTGGCTCGTCCCGCGCGGCGTCCGTGACACCATCGAACAGGTCGCTCAAGGAAGCCAGTTCGCGCGCCAGACCGCCTGAGCCGACCCAGAACAAGGCTTCGTCCATCGACGCCGTCGCCTGCGCGAGCGCCCGCAAATCCGCATCCGTTTCCGCATCGACGATGAGCGCCTGCGCCCCGCCGCGCGCCACCTCGGCAATGGCCTCGCGCAACCCGGCGGGATCGCCGCGCAGCGCGTGGACATCCAGCGCCGCAGTGCGCAAGCCGGCCGCCTCGACCATGGCGTTGAGGTCGGCGCAATGCGCGGCGTGTTCGAGCTTCCACGTTTCCGTGTCTTCGAGCGGCACCCCGCGCACGAATACGCGGCCTTCACGCACGGTGCGCCCGGTGGCGGGAAAAGCCGTGGCGACGATGGCGAGACCCGCGAGCGGCTGCAACGCGGCGACTTCCGCAGCCCAGTTGCCGCGCAACGTCGAATCGATCTTTTTGTACAGACGCCGCCCCGGCGCGCGTTGCGCCAGCCACGCGGCGCGGGTGCGGTGCGCGGCTTCGTCCGGTGGCATGCGGCGCGTGTCGGTGTCCACCGCAATCACCTCCGCCGCGCCCGTCGCGCGCGACGCGTTCAGCGTGACCGCCGTATTGCGCCCTGCGCCTGCAAATGCAATCGCGCAGTCGGCGGCGCCGGACAGGTCGTCGGCGATGATCAGGATGCTCGATAAACTCACTGGGACGCCCTCAATTCAGCAGCGCGGCTTGCTTCGGCATGCTTGCCGACCCGCTTCGCGACGGCCGCGGTGAGGATCGGCGACACGATCGCGGTCACGACGACGCACGAGGCGACCAGCAGGGTCGCGCTTTTCGCGGCCTCGGCATAGACAGGATTGGCCGCGGCAATCAGTGCCGGCACAGCGGCTCCGTTGCCTGCGGTGTTGGCCGCCGCCACGCCCGCGACGCCCGTGCCTCCGGTCAGCCGATCGGTGAAATACAGGGGGATGCCCGTGAGGATCACGACCGCAATGCCCAGACCGATGCCGAGCAGGCCGGCTTGCCAGACTTTGTGCAGGTCGAGGCTCGCGCCCAGCGCCAAAGCGAAGAACGGAATCATCACGGGCACGGCGCGGCCGAGAAAGTTGCGCATCTCACGGTCCAGATTGCCGAGCAGCATGCCGGCCGCGAGCGGCAGAATGCTGCCCACCAACGTCTGCCACGGAAACGCCGACAGCCCTGCCACACCGAGCGTGACCATCGTCAGGAACGGGCCGGATTCGAGCGACATGATCGTGTAAGCGCCGACGTCTTCAGACTTGCCATATTGACCCATCAACGCCATGTACAGGCCACCGTTCGTGTCGTTCATCGCGGCGACCACCGCCAGCGTCGACATTCCCGCGAACAGGCCGGACGAAACCGGCTGCTCACCCAGAAAGTGGCCCAGCACGATACCCACCACAATCGCCGACCCAACCTTCGCCGCGAACAGCGCGCCGCCCTTCTTGAGCAGATAAGGCGTGGCCTTCACATCGATCGACGCGCCCATGCACACATAGAACACCGCGAGAATGGGCAACGCGCCGGAAAACAGCGCATTCGTGAACGAACCGAAGAACTTCGGCATGTTCGGCAAGAAAGTGGCGATCAGAGCGCCGAACAGCAGCGGGACGATCATCATCCCGCCCGGAACGCGTTCGATCGCGCGTTTGATAGGAAGTTGGGCCATCAATGTCTCCTGATTAGAATGATCGATACAATCACACTAAATGATTGATTCGATCATTCCAAGTGTACGCGACCAATCGGCGATGCGCAATCCGCTCATTACGATGTGGCGGATTTGATCGAATTTGCGGGAAAACGCCGCTACAGGCGGACGTTGCGTCCAATTTGATCGAATCGATCAAATTGGACGCGCGCGGTCACGCTCCGCCGGCGGCGTTGCCCTGGCCGTGGGTTTGATTACACTTACGTCCGTTCATGCCTTCTATCTCTATCGCGCGCAGCGTGCGGGCGAACCCGATACCCTCGATCACCATGAAAGTTACGAACCGCCGCGAGGCAATGCTGAAAGCCGTCCTGTCCGGCATGAACGACGTAGGCGCCCTGTGCGAGCATTTCGGCATGTCCGAAGCAACCGTGCGACGCGACCTGCGCGCGCTCGCCGACGAACGGCTGATCGTGCGCACGTATGGGGGCGCGGCCGCCTCGGTCGGGATTCACGAACCCGAGGAGTCGCTCGACCTGCGGCGGGAAAGCTTCCGCGAGCAAAAGGATGCGATCGCGCAGGTGGCGGTCAGCCACGTTCAGGACGGCGACACTATCTTTCTGGACGGCGGCACCACCACCGCCGCAATGGCCCGGCTGCTGGCCGGACGGCGCGACATTCGCGTGGTCACCAACAATCTGCTGGCAATCGGCCTGCTGGCATCGAGCGAGGTGCCGGTCACTTTGATCGGCGGCGATTTGCGCCCCTCGAGCATGAGTACGCTCGGGCCGCTCGCGCAGCTCGCGTTGAACCGCCTGTCCGTCGACAAGGCCTTTCTCGGAGCAGACGGTGTAGTCGCCGGCCGTGGACTCTGCGAAGCAACCGCCGAGCAGGCCTATCTGAAGGAATGCGTCATCAGGCAAGCCGCCAACATCTTCGTACTGGTGACTTCGCACAAGCTGGATCGCGCGAGCCAGCAGCACTGGACGCCGCTCGAACGCGACTGGACTCTCGTGACCGATGCGCAACCGGGCGCGCCCGAATTGGCAACGTTCCTGCTGCACAGCGAGGTGACGATCGAAACCGCGTCGCAACAGGTTCGCCAGCCTCTGCCCCAGGGACGGTGATCGTGTCCCGAGGGCGGCGCCGCGCGACCATTTCGGACCACGCAGCCGCCTGGGACAACCGCGAGGCTTCACGCACGCGCAACGCCGAACGCGTTCACGAGGTTCAGCCGATACGATGCGCCGGTAGTTCCAGACCTCGCCGCCATGAACTTGCGTGACGCTCACCACGCATGCTTTCTTGGCCGAGACACGCCGGCTCATTTGATCGCGATAGGGCCGAGCGGCCAGAAGAGTCCATCTTCGACCGGATGAACCGTGCGCATGGTTCTCATGAAGACGGGCAAGCAATCAAAGCAGAAGGCCGAGTAGTGACTCAAAACCCTTCGAGAACGATCTTGCCGCGCGCGCGATTGCTTTCGATGAGGGCGTGGGCGCGCCGCAGGTTTTCGGCATTGATCGCGCCGAAATGCTCACCGAGCGTGGTACGCAGCGTGCCTACGTCGATCAGCGCTGCGACGCGCTCGACAATCTCGTGCTGGCGGATCATATCCGGCGTCTCGAATAGAGACCGGGTGAACATGAGTTCCCAGTGCAGCGAGACCGCTTTCAGCTTGAGCGGCATCGCATCGAGCGTTTTCGGATCGTCGATGACGCCCAGCTTGCCTTGCGGCGCGAGTACCTCGACGATCTCGGCAAAGCGCGCCTCGGTATGCGTGAGGCTCGCGACAAAGCGCACCTGATCGACGCCGATCCGGCGATCAGCAGCGCACCGCCATTGCCCCCGCCTCGGCAAGGCCGAGCCGATCGAAGAGCAGTTCCCAGGCTGTAAGTGAAGTGAGCGGCAACGCGGCGGCGCACGCGGCATCGAGCGTGGTGGGCGAATGACCGGCGATGCGCTCGTCGACAATGCCGTACTCGGCATAGGCGCCCGGGCGGGCAATGGAGCCGGCGTAAAACACGTTGTCGCCGACCTTGAACAGGGTCACGGCGGCACCGACGGCTTCGACCGTCCCGACGGCATCCCAGCCCAGCAAGCGCGGTGTGTCGCCGAGCATGCCTGCACGGACCTTGGTGTCCACCGGGTTCACGGCGATGGCACGAATCTTCACGAGCAGATCGCGCGGCCCCGGCTCGGACTTCGGCAATTCCGCTTCGTAGAGTGCACGCGGATCGTCGATCGGCAATCCGTGCTGGCTATAAACAATGGCTTACAGCTGGTTGACCGGAACGGTGTTAGAGGGCGAGCCGCTTCTAGCGGCCCGGATGTGCTGATCATGGCACGACTCGCGTAATCCTCTGCCCGCGCAATCGCCTCACAATTCGGCCAAACGCGTGCCATTGCTGTGCGATCAATCCGTCGCCATACGAAAGCCCCGCGCCATGCGGCACAGGCAGTTGATCGCGGATGCCGGTCGGCTCGACGGCGGGATTCCATGAAGCAGTGCGGAACAGCATGTCCCACCATGGCAGCAGCACGCCAAAATTGCAGCCGTATTTCGTGCCTTCGTGGCCGTAGCCCACTGCATGGTGGCGGCGGTGAAAGATCGGGCTGACGATGATGCGTTCGAGCAACCAGCCATACGGCAGCCGTGCATTGACGTGCTGGATGCTCTGCATGAAGTTGCTGAACGCCACCAGCACCACGAACTGGTTCGGCTGCACGCCGATGAACAGTGAGATCGCCGCAAAAAACGCCGCCTGGATGAGGTCGTCGAGAAAGTGGTTGCGGTCGTCGGCCCACAGTGACATTTGCTGCTGGCTGTGATGTACCGCGTGCAGTTCCCACCACACGCCGAAACGGTGCTGCCAGCGGTGATACCAGTAGCCGGCAAAGTCGAGCACGACCAGATAGATCATGAACGACACGACCGGCTGATCCGTCACACCTGGCCAGATGCTGTCGATATCGACATTCGGTATGCGGTAGATCGACATCAAACTCTGCCAGTGATTGAACAGCGGCTGCAACACCAGGAAGAACGCAATGTTGATGATGCCGAGCTTGACGATCCACGTGTAGATCACGTCGGCGCGCAGCGCCTTGCGATCCAGCCATTGCTCGACGGGGCGCAGCGCTTCGAGCGGCCGTAACGCCAGATACGTCACCACGATTTCCAGCACACCCACTATCACCCAATACAGTGCGTCATAGGTGTCTTCGTCGTAACCCATCAAGCCGAAACGATAGAAGAACGGCTGCACGACGTCGACATAGAGCAGCGTCTGCAACGCGGACACCATATTGTCGAGTTGCGAGACGATTTCATGAAACATCGGAATCCTCGTGTTCTAGCAGGTCGGCGAACGCTCAGCCAGCGGCAAGTTCGAAGCGGCTCGCACTGCCTAGTCCGGGTTGGGTGACACGACCGGCGCGCGGTTGTCGAAAAAGATGCCGTGCGGCGAACGGCCCACCGCAATGGTGTCGATCAGCTTACGGCTGGTCAGATCGATGACGCCCACATGCCTCGCGAAACGGAATCCTACCCATAGATAGCGCTTGTCGGGAGTAAGTTCCATGTCGTCCGGTCCCGGCAGCAAGCCAGTGATATCGCCGGCATTGGTGAGCGTGGTGTAGTCGATGATGCTAATGGTGCTTTCAACGCGATTGGAGACCGCCACGTGCTTGCCGTCGTCGAGATTGCGGAAGTTGTGCGCACCACGTCCCGTGTGAATCTTCTTGACGATCTGCTGCTTGCGCCAGTCCACCACGGTCACGTCGTCTTCGCCGGTCATGCCGACCAGCAGATAGCGGTCGCCGGGTGTCATCCACAGACCCGCGGGTTCATTGCCCACGTGCATCTTCCAAAGCACTGTCTGGGTCGGCAAATCGATCGCCGCGAGTTCGCCCGAATCCTGCAACGTGACGAACACGGTGCGGTTGTCTGAGGCGAACGTCATGTGGCTAGGCGTCCTGGCCAGTTCGATATGCTTGACCAGCACCATATTCGTGCCGTCATAGCGGTAGATGTCGACGCGATTCATGCGCAGCGCAGCGGTGACGAACCACTTGTGATCCGGTGAGAAGCCCAGTTGATACGGGTCTTCGATATCCTGCACGGTACGCTGCACTTTGCCGGTGTGCGGGTCGACGAACATCAGGTTGTTCGACACCGAATCGGCAACGATCAGGGAGCGGCCGTCGGGCGTGATCATCAGATGGTGCGGCTCCTTGCCGGTCGACTCCGTGCCGATGACCTTGTGCGTGGCCTCGTCGATCAGAGTGAGTCGCGCTTCGCCGGAATCGAGCACGATGACGTTATCAACCGCATTCGCACAGTTCGTGATGGCCAACATACCCCACAGCGTCGCGGCGAGCGCTCCAGCCCTTGTAATGGAAAAGATAGAAGATGGCATACGGATCGTAATCACGCGTAAAAGTACTTTGAGGTGAAATGTAATCGAGACGTCGGAATTGGTCGGTCGCGATAGAGACCGTCACTATCCAACGCTCGTACAGTCACTGGCGATGACACGAAACGCGAGGCCGACCGCAGAAATTGCCGGGCAACGGGGCAATCGACAACGGTTCGCCGTCGATCGCCCCTTAGCCACTGTTGAATCCGCCGTGTGAAGTGGACACCGGTCAAAGCAGCCCAACTCCGGACTGCTTATGTTGATTATTGGACGGCGGTCGCGGAGCGTCAGTCCGTGGACGCTTACATCGCGTCCGTCCGCTCAGCAAGCCGTGAAGTCGCGAATCCTTCGTCGCCCATGATCTTTTTTTGCCGTCCACAATACTTCGCAAATAGTGCGGTCAACAACGGCGCCAGCAGCGACGTGACGATCGTCGATGCGGCAATCTGCGGTGTCGCGACTGCGACGAGCGACGCGAGGTGCGGATCGACGGCCGCAATGGCGATTGGCGTCGCGACCGCGTTGCCGGCGGTCGTCGACACGGCGACACCCGCCACGCCCGAACCACCCGCGAGACGGGACGCCGCGATGTTGACCACGCCGCCGACGACGAGCGTTACCAGCCCGAGCAGGATGCCCGACGCGCCAGCGCCAAGGATCGAATGCAGGTTGATCTGCGCGCCGAGGCCGAAAGCAAAGAAAGGAATCAGGAGGTCGCTGCCCGATTTCAGAAACGCGCGCATGTTGCGATCGAGGTTGCCGAGCAACATGCCAATCAGAATCGGCAGAATTGTGGCGATCAGGTCGATGAAGGGAATCCTGGCGAGACCGGACATGCCGAGCGCGAGCATGGTCACGAATGGGCCTTCAAGAATCGACAGTACCGCGAGCGCGCCACGATCGACCTCGTCGCCAAACTGTTTGGTCAGCGCCGCGTAAAGCCCCATGTTCGCGTTGGTCATCGCCGCGATGATCGCCATGCTGGACAGTCCGAACACCGGGCGTCCCTTGAACAGGTAGCTGACCAGCAAGCCGATCGCCACGCCGCTCGCGAGCTTGGCCAGGGTGATCGCCGCACCGTTCTTCAGCGCACGCGGCGCGGTTTTCAATTGTATTTCGGCACCCATGCAGACGAAGAACGCCGCGAGAATCGGCAGCGCTCCGTGCGCGAGCGAGGTTGAGAAACTGCCGATGCTAAGTACGTGCGGAAAGAACGTGTTAAGCAGGCTGCCCCACAGCAGCGGAATCACCATCATGCCACCGGGAAATTTCTCGATGGTTTCCTTGATCTTCATTTTGACTCGTCTCCGTCGGTGGACGCGCCCGCTCCTGTGAGCAGGGCGCTCCGCCGTAGTCCATATTCAATAAGCCGACCTCACAGACTGCGCAGGCTGCCAGGGCACTGCCACAGTCCGGTTCAAGCATGCGTTACATCTGGGCGCCGATCATCCAGGGCACGAACTCTTCGTTGCCCACCCCCAGCGCCTCACTCTTGCTCTGCGCGCCGGATGCGACCTCGATGATCATCTCGAAGATCTCCCGGCCCTTCTGCTCGACCGTCGTCTTGCCATCCATGATGTCGCCGCAGTTGATGTCCATGTCGTCGACCATGCGTGTGTACATCTTCGTGTTGGTCGCGAGCTTGATTGACGGCGCCGGCTTTGCGCCAAAGCATGAGCCGCGGCCGGTTGTGAACAGAACGAGGTTCGCGCCGCTCGCAATCTGCCCAGTCGCGCCCATCGGGTCGTAGCCTGGCGCATCCATGAACACGAGTCCCTTCGTGTCGACTGGCTCGGCATAGCGGTACACCCCCATCAACGGCGTCGAGCCGCTCTTGGCGACCGCGCCGAGCGACTTCTCGAGAATCGTCGTGAGCCCGCCTGCCTTGTTGCCTGGCGTCGGATTATTGTCGATGCTGCCCTTTTCCCGCTCCGCGTAACTTTCCCACCAGTGGATCCGTTCGACGATTTTCTCGCCGACCTCCGCGGTAATCGCGCGGCGCGTCAGCAGATGCTCAGCACCGTAGATCTCCGGCGTCTCACTGAGGATGGCGGTGCCACCGTGCTGAACCAGCAGATCCACCGCCGCGCCAAGCGCCGGGTTCGCTGTAATGCCCGAGTACCCGTCCGAGCCGCCGCATTGCAGTGCGATGTTGAGGTGGGAGATCGGCAAGGGCTCGCGCTTGACCTCATTGGCGGCCGGCAGCATTGTCTCGATCGCCGAGATTGCCGCATCGACAGTCTTCTGCGTGCCACCCTGCTCCTGAATCACGAGCGGCACCATGGTTGCGCCTGGCTCCACGCCTTCCGCGATAAATAGCGCACCCATCTGGTTCGCTTCGCAGCCGAGCCCGATCACCAGCACGCCCGCGAAATTCGGGTGGCGGATATAGCCACCAATCGTGCGACGCAGTTGCTGCACGCCTTCGCCATTGTGATCAATGCAGCAACCGAAGCTGTGCGTGACCGGCACGATGCCATCGACGTTCGGATACGCATCCAGCCTGCCGGGCGCGCAGAAGTGCTGCGCGACGAGCTTGGTCACGGTTGCCGAACAGTTGACCGTGCTCACCACGCCAATGTAGTTTCGCGTCGCCACCCGGCCATCGGTACGACGAAAACCCATGAACGTGCGCGATTCTCCGGCCGGCGCAACCGCCTTGACGTCCTTGCCGAACGCGTAATCGCGCGCGAAATCGCCCATCGACACATTGTGGGTGTGCACGTGCGCACCGGGTTCGATATCCTGCGTGACGAAACCGATGATCTGCCCGTAGCGCCGCACCGGATCGCCGGCTTTCAGCGCGCGAAGCGCGACCTTGTGCGCGCCGGGGATATCGGCGCGCGTAATAATGCCGCCGGCCTCGGCGAGCGTCGTGTTCGCAGGTATTGGACCGCGCGCGATCGCGACGTCGTCGTCCGCATGCAGCCTGATGACCAGTGAAGTAGAATCCGTCATGTTTTTCTCCTGAATCGTGGGGGACGGACGCACCCGAGATTGATGCCTCTCCTCAATGTGTCCGTTCTGGCAAATGGTCGTTTCTCGCCAGGAGCGGCGCAAATTGGTCAGGCCACTTCGGCCGGAGCAGAGATGGGATTTCACAGACTTTCATCCGGCATCCTCGACAAGGTTGTGCGGCAGATCGAGGAAAACGTGCTTGACGGCACTTGGGCCTTGTCTGCGCGTCTGCCGGCCGAGCGCGTGCTCGCGGAGCATTTCGGTGTGTCGCGCCCGACCGTGCGCGAGGCGATCCGGCACCTGATCAGCAAGGGGATGCTCGAAGCGAAGCGCGGCAGTGGTGTGTACGTGGTGCAGAAGCAGCTTCCCGCACTGACTTCGCCGTGGCTGCAACTTGTCGCCGAGCACCCGCCGCTACGCGAGGAGACACTCGAGTTCCGAATGGTGTTTGAATGCGCGGCAGCACGTTTCGCCGCGCAGCGCTCCACACCGGAAGAGCTACGCCGGTTGGAAGCCCTGCTCGCGCGGATGCACGAAGCGGTGATCGGCCACGATGTCGATACCGAGGCGCGAATGGACGGTGAGTTTCACACCGCGCTGACGGCAGCGGCGCACAACCGGATGCTCGGGCAGTTCTATGCCAGCGTGATCACCATGTTGCGCGACCACATCGCCGCAAACACCTTCGACGCCACCGCGAACAACGCGAACGCAGCCGTGCAATCCGCCATGCGCATGCGCCAGCACGAATTGATTTTCCTCGCGGTGCGCGAACGCAATCCGGAAGCCGCGCAGCAGGCGATGTTCGCGCACATCGATTTTGTTGGACGGCAGTTCATGCCCGCTACGAACGCGTAAGGCAAACAAGCGGCAAGCTAGCCGTCGCCCGCAATATCGCACTGATTGAAGACATCCCGCACGAACCGGAAAGATCCGGCGTCGAGCACCGGGACATGTCACGCCGGCTCGACCGATAGCCGCCACGAAGGCAATCCGCGCGTCATACCTCGTCGCTGCGGCTATCGCTGCGCATTCGTATTCAGCACCGCTTGAGCCACGACCGAACCCGCGCCCGCTTCATGACGTTTTTGTCATTTTCCATCCATCTTGCCGCAAGGAAGGTCTTTCTAGAATGACTTTCCAGCCCGTTTTGAAAAGCACATCCGGGCCGATCACATTAGCGTTGCCAGTCATGCCAGCCAATTGACTCTGCCATTAAGGCCATGGGTTGTGCGGATCCAATCAGCGTCATGTACTGCCGGCATCGGACGCGCAATTTGCTGCGCGTAAGGGTTTCATCATGCGTATCCTGATCGTCGAAGACGAACCGAAAATGGCCTCGTACCTTCGCAAAGGTCTCATGGAGGCAAGCTTCGCCGTCGATATATCCAACGATGGCAACGACGGTCTGTTCCTCGCCCTCCACGAGGACTACGATCTCATCGTACTCGACGTCATGCTTCCGGGCCTCGACGGGTTTGAGATACTCAAACGCTTGCGGGAAAAGAAACGCACTCCTGTGCTGCTCCTGACGGCGCGCGATGCGGTCGAAGACAAAGTTGCCGGACTTGAATCGGGGGCGGACGATTACCTGGCCAAGCCGTTCGTCTACTCCGAATTTCTTGCACGGATCCGTGCGGTGCTGCGCAGGCCCACGCAATCGGTCGACACCGTGCTGCGTGTCGGCGATATGGAAATCGACCTCGCCAGGCGCCGCGTGCATCGCGGCAGCGTACGCATCGACCTCACCGCGCAGGAATTCACGCTTTTGAAGCTCCTTGCCGAAAGGAAGGGCGAAGTGGTCACGCGTGCAATCGTCACGTCGCACGTGTGGGACATGAACTTCGACAGCGATACGAATGTCGTTGAAGTCGCGGTCAGACGCCTGCGCGCAAAAATCGACAACCCATTCGAGAAGAAGCTGCTCCATACGGTCCGCGGCATGGGCTACGTGATGGAAGATCGACCATGACCGCCGCAGACGGCGCGTATTCGCTGCTCAGGCGTCTGAGTTTCGCTTTTACTATCGTCGCGATATTGGTGCTCTCGATGGCGGGTGGCCTTCTCTATCACTCGTTGTCTAGCCAACTCACGCATCGCGACGACAGCGAGATCTCGGTCAAGCTCGACGAGTTTCTCGCGGCGGCTCGCAGTTTCGGCTCGGCGCAGGCGATTGGCAACCATAGCGACCTGTTACGAGAGGAATTGGTCACGCATCCCGCGATCTCGTTCGCCATACTGGATGGTCAAGGAAGGGTGCTCGCCGACTCGGGCCGGCAGGATCAGCGCCTGCGGTCCATTGGGCCGGGCAATCCGCCGCAGCAACATCCTTACTCATGCGCTCCCCCATCTATCGGGCCGTCGCGCTGCGTATTCGGCGACGAGACGCTGCATTCAGGTGAATCGATACGTGTGCTGCTTGCACATGAAGCGACAACGCGCGAGTCCGTCCTTCGCGAGTATCAGGGCGATGTATGGCTCGTACTCCTCGGTGGTTCCGCCTTAATGGGGCTGCTCGGCTACGCCATCGCAAAGCGGGGATTGTCGCCCGTCAAGATCATCGGGCAACGAATTTCGCGCATCGAAGCCCACAATCTTGGCGAGCGCCTCGACATAGGCGGCGGCCCTGTCGAGCTCCATGACATCGCCGTTCCGGTGAACCGGATGCTCGACAGGCTTCAACGCGCATTTGCGCAACTCTCCCAGTTCTCGTCCGATCTGGCGCACGATATGCGCACTCCCCTCGCCAACATAATCAGCGCATCGGAAATCACGCTCTCGCGTGAGCGATCCACCGAGGAATACGAAGCGCTGATCGACTCGAACATTGAAGAATGTCAGCGCCTTCAACGGATGATCGAGACCATGCTGTTCCTCGCGCGAGCGGACCACTCAAAGGAGCCGCTCCGGTTAGGCGTACTCGATTGTCATGAAGAGTTCGCGAGGCTCGCCTCTTACTTCGAAGGAGTGGCCGAAAACAAGGGCATCCATTTCGCTGTCGACGGCGCAATCCGGCTTCGTGCCGACCCGTCGATGCTTCGACGCGCGCTCAGCAATCTGGTATCGAACGCAATCGCGCATGCCGACGCCGAATCGGAGATAGCACTGCGCGCCTTCCGCTGCGACGCGTACGTTGCCGTTGAAGTAACGAACCACGGGCAAACCATTCCGCCGGAGCATATCGGCAAGATCTTCGACCGTTTCTATCGGATCAATTCTGCACGGCAAGGGTCAGCGAAGAACATGGGCCTGGGCCTCGCCATCGTCCGCTCGATCATGGAGTTGCATCGTGGCCGGGTCGATGTCGTAAGCCGCGCCGGCTTGACGACCTTTACGCTCTACTTTCCTTCCGTTACCGCGTGACGCCATAAGGCGCCCCTCGGCGCGGTCACGCTGCATCTTTTCCTCGTGGCGTGGCGTTCCGTTTCCTGATCGGCCCAGATCAACGGCGTGTTCCGCACGTGCCGTCTAAAGATGTCCGAATTGAAATCTCCGGGCCACATCTCAATCACCTGCACAACACGACAATGGGCTCTCCCGTGCTGAGGAAGGCTGTCGCCATGCCTCAGCGGCGCAGTACTTTTGGACCCATCGAGAGCCTTCGTGAAACGACTTCGTACCATGTTTGTGTTTGCGGTCGCGCTGTCCGGTTGCGGAACGCAGCCGCCATTGCAATCGCGCCATTTCGCCTCAAGCCGACCGGCACCGGTTGGCACAGTGGTCGATTACGCGGGCGTGCCCTGCGGCAATCAGAACTTGCATGTAAGGTCGCCGCTCTGCCTGTTTCCGCGAACTCTGCAAACATCGCACGGCAAACGGACGAGCCGATCGTGTAGCGCATCACGCCGCGCTGCGCTTTCGCCATGCGTTCGCTGATCTCCGTGCGCCCCGCGGCACGCTATCCGGGCTCTTCGAGGCCGGACCCTCGCGAACGGCGGATCGCCGTCTGCGAGAGCCCAGGCGTCCTCGACGGCTGCCCGGATCAGAACCCGGCGGCCAGGCCGTCGCGCCGGGTGTCGCTCGCGGCAACATAACCGCGCTCCGGGTCGTTGCGGTCGAGCTTCCAGATGTACTGCCCGGAACCGAAGTCCATATACGGGTCCTCCACCGACTTGATCGTATGGCCGAGCTCCTGGAGCGCGCGCACGGTGTTCCTGTCGAGCGTCGCCTCGACGTCGACTGTGAAGTCCCGATTGACCTTCCAGCGCGGCGCGTCGCACGCGGCCTGCGGTTGCTGGCCGTAGTCGAGCATCCGCACGATCGATTGCAGATGCCCTTGCGGCTGCATGTCGCCACCCATCACGCCGAAGCTCATCACCGCTTCCTGGCGGCCGTCCACCTGCTGGGTCAGGAACGCCGGGATGATCGTATGGAACGGCCGCTTGCCGCCTTCCACCACGTTCGCCGATTTCGGATCCATCGAAAAACCGTAGCCACGGTTCTGCAGCGAAATGCCGGCATCCGGCACGACGATGCCCGAGCCGAAGCCCATGTAGTTCGACTGGATGAAGCTGACCATCATGCCGCGCTCGTCGGCCACCGACATATAGATCGTGCCGCCCGCTTTCGGCATGCCGAAATCGAACTGCGTGGCGCGCTTCGGATCGATCAGTTTGGCGCGCGACTTCAGGTACGCTTCGTCGAGCATCTGCTCGGGCGTGACTTCCATTGAACGCGGATCGGCGACGTAGCGGTAGACGTCGGCGAACGCCAGCTTCATCGCTTCGATCTGCAAGTGCTGCGATTCGATGCAGTCGACCGGCAACGCACCCACGTCGAACTGTTCGAGAATGCCCAGTGCGATCAATGCGGCGATGCCCTGCCCGTTCGGCGGAATCTCGTGCACCGTATGACCACGATAGCCCTTGCCGATCGGCTCGACCCAGTCCGCGCGATAGTTGCGCAGGTCGTCCATCGTGAGCGCGCCGCCGCCTTGACGCGAGAACGCGGCAATCTGTTCGGCGATCTCGCCCTCGTAGTACGCGCGCGGGCCCTGCTCGGCCAGCTTGCGCAGCGTCTTCGCGTGGCCCGGAAAGCGCACCAGCTCACTCACTTCCGGCGCACGGCCGCGCGGCATGAATGTGTCGGCAAAGCCCGGCTGGTCTTTCAACTCTGGCACGGCGGCCGCCCACTTGTAGGCGACGACGCTTGCCACCGCATGCCCGCGCTCGGCGATCTCGATGGCCGGCTCCATCAGGTCCGCAAACGGCAGCGACCCGAACTTCTGATGCAGCGCCTCCCAGCCGGCGATCACGCCCGGCACCGTCACCGCATCCCAACCGCGCTTGGGCTGCTTCGCGAGTCCGTTCTCCTCACCGTACTTGCGCTTGAAGTAATCGACATTCCATGCGGCGGGCGCCACACCCGACGCGTTCAGCCCATGCAGCTTCGCGCCGTCCCACACCAGCGCGAACGCGTCGCTGCCGAGACCGCACGAGACCGGCTCGACCACCGTGATGGCGGCCGCCGCCGCAATCGCCGCATCGACGGCGTTGCCGCCTTTCCACAACATCCGCAGGCCGGCTTGCGCCGCAAGCGGATGGGAGGTCGAAACAATGTTGCGCGCGAAGACGGGCAAACGGGGGGTGGGATACGGGTTTTGCCAATTGAAACGTGTCATTGAAAACTCAAACGAAAGTGATGAAGGGGCCGCCGCCCAGTGAAGCGGTCATGGAATCCGGTTACGACTCGCGCGGATCGAGCGCATCGCGCAGGCCGTCGCCGAGCAGGTTGAAACCGAGCACCGCCAGAAAGATCGCGATGCCCGGAAAGATCGACATCCACGGCGCCTGACTGACGAAGTCCTTCGCGGTGTTGAGCATGGAGCCCCACGACGGCGCCGGCGGCAGTTGGCCCAGCCCGAGGAACGACAGGCTCGCTTCGGCGATGATCGCGGTCGCGATCGTCAGGCTGGCCTGCACGATGATCGGCGGCAGTACGTTCGGCAGAATGTATCGCATGATGATCCGTGCGTGGCCGAGACCGATTGCGCGCGCGCCTTCGACGTATTCTTCGGCCTTCACGGTGATCGCCTGGCCGCGCGTCAAGCGGACGAAGCGCGGCATCGCGGAGATGCCGATCGCGGCCATCGCGTTGGTCAGGCTTGGTCCGAGGAACGCGGCGAGCGCGATAGCGAGAATCAGGAAGGGGATCGACAACAACGCATCGGCGATTCGCGAGATCACGCCGTCAACGAGCTTGCCGAAGTAGCCGGCCAGCAAACCGAGCGGCACGCCGATCAAGACCGCGATGCCAACCGATACGACACCAGCAAGCAGCGACGCGCGCGCGCCCCACAGCAGACGGCTCAGCACGTCACGGCCAAGTTCGTCGGTGCCGAACCAATGCGCGGCCGATGGCGCCTGCCGCACGGTCATGAAGCTCGCCTGCACCGGGTCGTAGTGTGACAGCCAGGGTGCGAATACCGCCATCAGCACGATGAGCAGCACGAGCGCCGCGCCGAGAACGGCAGCGCGATTGCGCATGAATTTCGCGATTCCGCGGCGCTTGCGGCGCGGCAAGCCGGTCGTGTGCGATGCGGCGCGCGCGTGAACGGGAGTTGTGGGAGTAGCCATCAGCCGCGTCTAAGTCGGGGATTGAGGAGGACGTACAGAACGTCGGCGCACAGGTTCACGACGATAAAGCACAATGCGGTGACGAGCACGACTCCCTGCACGACCGCGTAGTCGCGATTGAACACGGCATCGACGACGAGCTTGCCGAAGCCGGGGATCGTGAAAACCTGCTCGGTCAGCACCGCACCCGCCAGCAGTTCGCCGAACAGCAGAGCGAGCACGGTGACGATCGGAACCAGCGCGTTGCGAAAAGCGTGCTTGACGACCACGGTGCCGCGCAGCAGCCCTTTGGCGCGCGCGGTACGAATATAGTCGGTGCGCAGCACGCTCAGCATCGCGCTGCGCGTGTGACGCATCAATTGCGCGCCGAGCGACGCGCCGAGCACCAGCGCGGGCATCAGCATCGTCTTGATGCTCAGCCAGAAGTCTTCGGTCGGCGACACGTAGCCGGACGACGGCAGCAGATGCCAGCGCACCGACACGATGAAGATCATCATGATCCCGAGCCAGAAGTTCGGGATCGACATGCCCGACAGCGCGAAAATGTTCGCGCCGTAATCGAGCGCGCCACCGCGGCTTGCGGCGGAGATGACGCCGGCCGGAATACCGATACCCATTGCGAAGATCATCGCCATCGCCGCGAGTTGCAGCGTGACCGGCAACTTCTGCGCGATCAGCGAGGTCACCGGCACGTCGGTTCGCAGCGACGCGCCGAGATCGCCGTGCACGACGTCGCGAACCCACAGGACGTACTGCGTCGGCACCGGCTCGTCGAGATGGTACTTGACGCGCAGCGACGCGATCAGCTGTGGATCCTGATCTTCCCCGGCCATCGCCGTCACCGGGTCGCCCGGCAGCAGCTTCTGCAGGCCGAAGATCAGCATCGACACCAGAATCAGCGTCGGAATGGCGACCAGCATGCGATTGGCGATGATCCGCAGCATGATCGGTCAGCCCTTGATACTGACGCCGCGCAGGCGGATCAGGCCGTCGGGATAGGGCGTGAAGCCCTGCACCTTCTTCGACAGTTCGAACGGCCAGGGCTGGCTATAGACATAGACGATCGGATCGTCCTCGGCGAGCAGCTTCGACGCCGCGTCGTAATCCGTTTTGCGGTCCGCGGCGGTCAGTTTCACGCGCGCGGCGTCGAGATACCGGTCGACTTCCGGGTTGCAGTAGTGCGCGTAATTGAGGTTGCCCGCGCATGTGTTGAACTGATGCAGGTTGCCGTCGGGGTCGACGCGGCCCGACCAGCCGAGGTACATTGCCTCGAAGTCGCCGCTGTGCGCGGCATTGAGCTCGGTCGCGTAGTCGGTCGGCCGCAGCTTCAAATTGAAGCCGGCTTCGCCGACCATCGCCTGCATCATCTGCACGATCTGGCTCGACACCGTGTTGTTCGGATAGGTGAACTCGATGTCGACGTGCTCGTGGCCCGCCGCTTTCAGTAGCGCCTTCGCTTTCGCGACGTCGCGATGCGGCATTGGCAGCGACGCGTTGTAGTACGGGCTCGACTTCGGCACCGCCTGATTCGCCGGCGTGAAGATGCCCGCGCCGATCACCTGGTTGATCGCGTCACGGTCGAGTGCTAGGTCGAATGCCTGCCGCACGCGCTTGTCTTTCAGCAGCGCGTTGCTGCGCTTGCCGTTGCCGATATTGAACGTCACATAGTAGTAGCCGAGCCCGCTGACCGGCGCGAACCTGCCGCTTGCGTCGTTCTTGACCGATGCGACATCGGAGGGCGCGAGGCGCTCGAGCATGTCGAGCGAACCCGAGCGCAGATTGGCGAGCCGCACCGTGCTGTCCGGAATGGGCAGGAAGATCACGCGCTGGACCGGGTATTTGTCGGCGTCCCAGTAGCCGGGGAATTTCTCGAGCACGACGCGATCGTTCTGCACGCGCTGGACGAACTTGTACGGGCCCGAACACACCGGATGCGCGGCGACGCCGGCCGGATCGGCCAGCGTCTTCGGCGCGAGCATCATGCCGGCGCGGTCGGTCAGCGTCGCGAGCAGGGCCGCGTCCGGCTGTTTCAACACGATCGCGACCGTGTAGTCGTCGATCACGTCCACGTGATCGACCGACGCCAGTTCGCTCTTGCGGTTGCTCGTCTGCAGCGTGCGGTCGCGGTCCAGGTTCGCCTTGACGGCGGCCGCGTTGAACGGCTCGTCATCCTGGAACTTGACCCCTTGGCGCAGCTTGAACGTCAGCGTCTTGCCGTCGGCGCTCGTCGTCCACGACGTCGCCAGCATCGGCACGATCTTCAGGTCCGGCGTGATATCCACCAGCGAGTTGCACAGCGACGCAAACACGATCCGGTCGACGAGCTGCACGCTGCGCGCGGGGTCGAGCGAACCGATGTCGTCCTGCAGGCCGATCCGTATCGTCTGGCTGGTCTGGGCCATCACGGCAGTGGCGCCGAGCGCGAGCGCCGCGGCAATCAACATTCTTCGCATGAGGACTTTCCCTTTCTCTTCCAATTCAAAAAAATGGTGCGCTAAACGGGCATCGGTGCGACGGCAATTCGATTCTTCAATCGATTTTCATGTCTTCCAGCGTCGCCTGGCGGTCACGGTAGATCGCGAGCCGCTCGGCCAATTTGGGGCTCACGCTCGTGACCAGCGGCGCACCGCCGCCGGCGTTCTGGATCTCGCGCCAGAAATGGCACGCCACCTGCCGTCCGTCTTCGAGTCGCTCGCTGGCCGGCCGCACTTGCGCACAGTGCGGCTTCGCGTGCGGACAGCGCGTATGAAAACGGCAACCGGACGGCGGCGCCGTCGGACTCGGCAGATCGCCGGACAACGCCGGCTTCGCGCGCCGCTCGTGCGGGCTGCTCGCCGGAATCGCGCGCAGCAGCGCCTGCGTGTACGGATGCAACGGCGCGTCGAACAGTGCATCGACATCCGCCAGCTCGACAATCTCGCCCAGATACATCACCGCGACGCGATCGCTCATATGGCGGATAACCGCGAGATCATGCGCAACCATGATCAGCGTGAGGCCAAGATTCTGTTGCAGTGTTTCGAGCAGATTGATCACCTGCGCCTGCACCGAGACGTCGAGCGCCGACACCGGTTCATCGCCGACGATCAGCTTCGGCTCGCCGGCCAAAGCGCGGGCGATGCCGATCCGTTGTCGCTGGCCGCCGGAGAATTCGTGCGGGTAACGGTCCGCGTAGGCCGGTTGCAGGCCAACCGTGCGCAGCAGTTGGGCAACGCGCTCGCGATGCTCGACGCCGTTGCGCGCGAGCCCGTGCAGCGCGATCGGCTCGCCGACGATCTGGCCGATCGTCATGCCCGGATTCAGCGACGCGAACGGATCCTGAAAGATGATCTGCATTTCGCGGCGCAGCCGCCGCAGCGGCGTGCCCTGCTGGTGGGTGATGTCCGCGCCTTGATAGAACACGCGGCCGTCTGTCGGCTCGATCAGTCGGAGCAGGAGTCGGCCCAGCGTGGACTTGCCGCAGCCGGATTCGCCGACGATCGCGAAGGTCTCGCCGGCGTTGACCGCGAACGACACGTCGTTGACCGCATAGACAGTGGGCGTGCGCGTGAAGAGATGCCGCGCACCGCCAAAATGCTTCGTCAGTGCGCGCGCCTCGATGATCGGCGACGGCGCACTTGAGGCCGCGTCCGCATGCGGCGTTGTCGGAGTCAACCTCGTCATGCGAATTCCTTGCGCGATAGCGGCGCCGCGACCTGTTCGACCGGCGCTAGCCAGCATGCGACGCGATGCACACCGGCGATCACCTTGTCGGGCGGCGCGGCGTCAATGCAGCGTTGCTCCGCGAACGGGCAGCGCGGCGCGAAGCGGCAGCCGTGCGGCATCAACTCGGGCGACGGCACGGAACCGCGGATCGTCGCGAGCGCGCCTTCACGCTTGCCGACCGATGGAATCGCACCCATTAGTCCGATCGTGTACGGATGTTGCGGGTCGTCGAACAGATCGGCGACGGTGCCGTATTCGACGATGCACCCGGCGTACATCACCGCGACGTGGTCGGCGACCTCCGCGACGACGCCGAGGTCATGCGTGATCAACACCATCGCGGTGCCGGTCTCGGCCTGCAGATTCTTCACGAGTGACAGCACCTGCGCCTGGATCGTCACGTCCAGCGCGGTGGTCGGCTCGTCGGCAATCAACAGGCGCGGGCGGTTGGCGAGCGCCATCGCGATCATCACGCGTTGGCGCATGCCGCCGGAAAGCTGATGCGGGAACGCGTCCAACCGGGTTTCCGGCGCCGGGATCCGCACGAGCCGCAACATCTCGAGCGCTTGCTCGCGCGCCTGGCCGCGCTCGACATGGCGATGCCGCCGGATGCTTTCGCCGATCTGCTCGCCGACGGTGAACGCCGGATTCAGCGATGTCATCGGCTCCTGGAAGATCATCGACAACCGGTTGCCGCGAATATCGGCCAGTTCGCGCTCGGACAATGAGAACAGGTCCCTGCCTTCGAAGTGCGCGGTGCCGCCGACGCGGTGCGCAGGCGGGCTTGCGAGCAGACCCATCAGCGCGAGCGAGGTCACACTCTTGCCGCAACCCGATTCCCCGACGATGCAGAGCGTCTCGCCCGTGCCAACTGAGAACGACACGTCGTGCACGAGGTTCGGCACCCCGGCGGCGCGCGAGAACTTCAACGAAAAGCCGCGGACCTCCAGTACCGGTCTACGGTCGGCATCGGGCATGCTTAAAAGCTCCATATCGGACTAATGGTCCTGTTCAATGCGGACGTTTTGGGGCGATTATCTGGTGCGCTTTACAATGGAAAATATTAATATTTCTTGGTCACACTTAAATTTTTCTTGTGGATGGGCAATGCCGACGCTGCGCATGTTGAGAACTTTCCGGGCCGTCGCACGGACCGGGTCATTCGCCGCCGCGGCCGAGAGCGTCGCGCTGACTCAGGCGGCGGTGAGCTTGCAGATGCGCGCACTCGAACAGGCACTCGGCCGTCAGCTGTTCGATCGCAGCGGGCGGCAGATCGCGCTGAACCGGCACGGGCAAGAGATCTGGCCGAAAGTCGAGCAGATTTTCGATCTGCTCACCGAGCTCGAGGGAACGCCGACGGATTCGATGGTAGGACCGGTGACTATCGGCGCGGTGGTGTCGGTGATCGGCGCGCTGTCGCTAGTCGTCGCCCGGCTGAAGACCGCCCATCCGCAACTGGACGTGCGGCTGCTATCGTCGCGCTCCGACGAACTGGCCAAGATGGTGGAGGCGGGCGAGGTCGATATCGCGGCGATCGTCGCGCGTGCCGACATCTCGCTGCCGGACACGCTGAAGTGGACGACGCTCTACACGGAGCCGCTGATGCTGATAATCAGCCGCAAGATCACCGACACCGATCCGCAGCGCATCCTGCTCAGCCACCCCTTTCTGCGCTTCGACCGGCGGGTGCGCACCGGGCGCGTCGTGGAGCATGCGTTGCAGACGGCAGGCCTCGCGGTCAACGAGTACCTCGAACTCAATTCGATCGAGACGATCGTGGCGCTGGTGCGCGAGAATATCGGCGTCACGGTGCTGCCACTTCTGCACCGCGGCAACTGGCACAACGATCCGTCGCTACGCGTGCTGTCGATTTCGAACTCACCGGTGTTACGCACGGTCGGCATGATCCACCGCGCGTCGTATGACAGACGCGCCATCACGCAGGCGATTATCGATACGCTGCACGGCAGCTAGGCGGCGCTGCAACGCGCCTGGGGTTGGCCGGCGAGAAGAGATGTGATCGGGAGGCCGGTCATCCGTTTACCGGTGCGTAATCTGGACAAGGAGGCATGCGTGCGTCAACTGGATGTGACAGACATCACCTTCGCGCGCGATGGGGCGGTCAGGCGCGCGCCGCCCACGCAATCGCGGATCAATCGGAGCACGCAGCCATGACCGCGTCGCGGGCAGAAGTCTCACGCACTTATGCGATGCCGGAGCGCAGCGATCGCCTCGATTTCTACATACGCGACCAGGGCTCGCGCTCCGCGATTGAAGAGCCGCACAAGCACGAATACTTTCAGATTCAGATCAACCTGGGCGGCGATACGGAACAGCACATCGGTGGAGTACGCCGGCCGTTTCCTGCCGGTGCGATCGCCTTTATCCTGCCGCATCGCTTGCATCTGATACCGCATCCCGCGCATTCACGCTTCATTGTCATCAACTTTACGCAAGCATTTCTACGCGCCGACACGAGCGGCATTGCGGACCCCCTGGACCTCGAGGACGTGCCGCTGACGCAGGCGCCCGAACTCGCCCCATTCAGGCTTCAGGAGCATATCGATTTCATTCTGGAGGACGCCGATCTCGCCGAAATCGAGCCACTTCTCGCACGTATGCTGAAGGTCAATGAGACGCGGCGCTTTGGCGCGACCACCCTGCTTCGCGGATACCTTCTGCAACTCATCGGGATCGTATGCGAGCGACACGCGGAGCAGATAGTCCGGCTTTCCTCGCGCAACGTTCAGAAACTCGGCCGACGGGACGCTCTGGCGCGTGTCAACCGTCACGTGAACGCACATCTCGCGAGCGACGCGCTGTCTCTGACCTCCGCCGCTGCCGCTACGTTTTTGTCACCGAACTATCTGACGCATCTGATCAAGAAAGAAACGGGCCGGACGTTTGTCGAGTGGGTGACCGAGCGCCGCATTGCACGTGCAAGGGATCTTTTGGCCAACGACACCCGGCGCATCAAGGATATTGCGTTTCTGGTCGGCTATCGCGACGAAGCCTATTTTTCCAGGCGCTTTCGTCAATCAGTCGGTCAGTCTCCGAGCGACTTTCGCGACATGCACAGGAATGCGGGGCAACGAAACGATGGCACCACCGCGCGCAAGGAAGCACCGTAAGATCGTCCTGGTGTTGTGCGGATTTGTCCTGCACGGACAATTCGCGGGGCGGTACCGTAGGTAGGCCAATACAACAGCGAGGCTTACCATGACCGAATACTCAGTCACACCGCCCACCATCACGTCCGTTGCCGTCAGCGGATCGACGAGCCGCTTTCCCGTGCGCCGCGTGTTCTGCGTCGGGCGCAACTATGCAGACCATGCGCGCGAAATGGGCGCCAACCCGGACCGCGATCCCCCGTTCTTCTTTTCCAAACCTGCCGATGCCGTTGTGCCGGCAGCCGGCGTGGTGCCATACCCTCCCCTTACCGCCGATCTGCATCATGAGATTGAACTCGTCATTGCGGTCGGTAAGGAAGGCATGGCCATCGCCCCGGAAAACGCGCTCGATTTTGTCTGGGGTTACGGAGTCGGCGTCGATCTGACACGCCGGGACCTTCAGGCGACGGCGAAGAAACTGAGCCGCCCGTGGGACTGGGCAAAAGGCTTCGACGCGTCAGCGCCGGTGAGCGAAATCAAACCGGCGTCCGGGTCGGGGCATCCATCCTGCGGCCGGATATGGTTGTCCGTCAATGGCGAGGTCCGGCAGCAAGGCGATCTCAACGAGATGATCTGGCCTGTTGCAGACATCATCAGTTACGTCTCTCAGGCGGTCGCGCTGAAGCCGGGAGACCTGATCTTCAGCGGAACACCCGCCGGCGTCGGCGCACTGCGCCCGGGCGACAAGGTCGCGGGGGGAGTGGACGGTGTCGGCAATTTCAGTTTCGAGGTGGGTCCGCTGGCCGGATGAACGAGGCGCAACCACTCAGCGCGAGATCTGCCTTCCGATGAAGGCAGCCGACGCGAAGCGCGGGGCACTGTTCGCAGGCAGACGCGAGCGTGGACGCGGATATTCCGCGTCCACGCGGTTCCTGGCTCGGCTCATGAGGGGGCGGTTTGCGACCGCCTGCCTTGGCGCGACGCAATCGTCCCCGACAATAGACCGCCGCGCTCAATCGATTCCGAGCGGATCACCGTCGAATTCGACCAGGCAGCCAGGGCCGCCATGAAACAGCGCTTCACGCGCCTCTTCTTTCTGTCCGCTCGCCTTGATCTGCGCCGCGTACAGTTCGGCATCGTCTTCCGGCACAAAGCCGAGATAGCGCACGTTGGCGTTGTCCCAGCGGTTGCGCGCGTTATTGGAGACGCCATACACAACCGCGAAGTGGATGTCCGGATAGTCGATACAGCGGCGCGCCACCTGCACCATGTCGCGATGGCTGATCCAGGTGAACAGATGCCGCGGTACGGTTGGCCGGTCGTCCGGGCGAAACGAGCCGATCCGGATACACGCCACCGACATGCCGTGCTTGTCGGCATACATCCGGCCCAGCGCCTCGCCGAACACCTTGGAGATGCCGTAGCGGCTATCCGGGCGCGGCTCGACGGTGTTGTCGATCATCCGGTCGCGACGATGAAAACCCACTGCATGGTTCGAACTCGCGAACACGACGCGTTTGACGCCTGCTTGCCGCGCCGCTTCGAATACGTTGTAGCAACCCTCGATGTTCAGATCACGAATGCGCTCCCAGCGATCCTCGTCGGGAACGCCGGCCAGATGGACAACCACGTCGACGTCCTTCATGACCGGCAGGAGATCCTCCAGCCGCGTGATGTCCGCGCTCACGATTTCCTCATTTGCCTGCGCCGGCGCCTGCGGCGCAATATCGGCGAGGCGCAGTGCATAGTGACCCTGGAAACCGGCGCGGAGCACACGTCCAATGTGACCGGCCGCGCCGGTAATCAGTACTCGAGTCATTGATACCCTCTCTGTGATTCAGCTGAAAACGGTTAATCGGTTTCGCCTTTCTGTACCGTGTAGCCAGCCGAGCGGCGATGGTGCGCCTCGAGATACGCGTCGCGCGAGGGCACCAGATGTTCCCGGCATAACTTGATCAATGTGTCCCGGTCGCCGGTTCGCAGCGCCTCGATTATCTGATGATGCTCGGCGCGAGCCTTCTCCAGATACTGCGGAAACACGATGGATACCGAGCGGATGGCATGCGTGCGGCGTTCATATTCGCGAATCGCCTCGGCCAGAACCTGGCTTTCCGACAACGCAAAGAACGCATGGTGAAACGCCATGTTCGCGCGGAACACGCGCCGCAGATCGCCGGCGATGGCGGCTGCGTCGTGCTCTGCCTGAATTGCCGTCAACGCATCGAGCGCCTCCTTGCTGACCGGAAACACGATGCGCCTCGCGGCGTCCACCTCCAGCAGTTCGCGAAGCGCATACAGTTCGGTCACCTCGCGCGTGGAAAACGACTTGACCAGCGCGCCCACATTCTTGCGCCGCTCCACCAGCCCGCGCCGCTCCACCTCCACCAACACCTGGCGAGCCACGTGGCGCTTCAGGTTGAAGCGCTCGCACAGATCGTCTTCCACGAGTCGTTCGCGCGGATGCAGAACGCCAAGGACGATCTGCTCTTCGAGCTCGTCCGCGACGCTGCGCAGCGTCTCGTCGACATTGCGGTCGCGTTCGACCGTCTTCGCAGTGGGTGCATCGGAGCGCTTGGGCTTGGCAGCGTTGCTCATAGAAGGGTCCGCAAAATGATCTAACCCGCGAGCCTATACGAAAATATGACCTTTAACCCTTGTTTCCGTTGCCAGGAACGGTCGCGGTAATGCGGCTAGCCTGCAGAAAGTCGAAGTCGCAGCCCTCGTCGGCCTGAGTGATCGTCGTGAGGAAGAGCTTGCGATAACCACGCTCGTCGGGATCGGCCTGGCGCGCCGGCAGTGCGGCAAGACGCGCGGCAATTTCCTCGTCGCCGAGGGCAAGTTCGATCGACCGTTTTGCCACGCTCAGGCGAATCCGGTCGCCCGTTTGCACGATCGCCAGAGGACCGCCGATGGCCGCTTCGGGCGTGACATGCAGAACCACCGTGCCGGACGCCGTGCCGCTCATGCGTCCATCGGAAATGCGCACCATGTCTTTCACGCCCTGCCGGCCGAGCTTGCGCGGGATCGGAATGTAGCCCGCTTCCGGCATCCCCGGTGCGCCGACCGGACCGATCCGCTTGAGCACGAGTACGTCGTGCGCCTGCACGTCCAGTTCCGGATCGTCGATACGGCGCGCCAGATCCTCCGCGTCCTCGAAAACGACGGCCCGCCCTTCGTGCTCCATCAGGCTGGCGCTTGCCGCCGATTGCTTGATGATCGCGCCGCCCGGCGCGAGATTGCCGCGCAGCACCGCAATGCCGCCTTGCGGAAAGACAGGACGGTCGAACGGGCGAACGACCTCTTGCGGGAAGCTCGCCGGAGCGGCATCCAGTTCCTCGCCGAGCGTACGGCCGGTCACCGTCAGCGCGTCGAGATGCAGCAGCCCTTTCAACTCGCGCATGACCGTAGTCAGGCCGCCGGCGCGATGCAGGTCCTCCATGTAGTGCTGCCCGGACGGTTTCAGATCGACGAGCACCGGCGTTTCACGCGCCATCCGGTCGAGTTGCTCCAGGTCGATGCGAATCCCGAGGCGGCCCGCGATCGCGGTGAGGTGAATGATGCCGTTGGTCGAGCCGCCGATTGCCAGCAGCACGCGCAACGCATTTTCGATTGCCTTGGGCGTCAGGATGGTCGCCGGGCTCAGCTCGCGCCCGATCATCGCCACGGCCTGCGCACCGGTGCGCTCCGCAATACGGATCCGGTCCGCCGTCACGGCAGGCGCTGACGCACCGCCCGGCAGCATGATGCCCAAGGCTTCGGCAATGCAGGCCATCGTGCTCGCGGTGCCCATCACCGAACAGGTTCCAACCGTTGCGACGAGCTGGTTGTTGACCGCTTCGATCTCCGCTTCGTCGATCTGGTCGCCGCGAAAACTCGCCCAGAAGCGGCGGCAATCCGTACATGCCCCGACCCGTTCACCGCGATGCGAACCCGTGAGCATGGCGCCCGTCACCAGTTGAATGGCGGGAACGTTCGCCGCCGCCGCACCCATCAGTTGCGCCGGAACGGTTTTGTCGCAGCCGCCGATCAGCACCACCGCGTCCATTGGCTGGGCCCGGATCATCTCCTCCGTGTCCATCGACATCAGGTTGCGCAGGTACATGCTGGTGGGATGCGAAAAGCTCTCGGCGATCGAAATCGTCGGGAATTCGACCGGCAGCCCGCCCGCCAGCATCACTCCGCGCTTGACCGCCTCGATCAACTGCGGCGCGTTGCCGTGGCAAGGGTTGTAGGCACTGCCCGTGTTCGCGATGGCCACGATCGAACGCGACAGCGCGTCGTCCGTATAGCCCGCGCCCTTGATGAACGCCTTGCGCAGAAATAGCGAGAAACCTTCGTCGCCGTAGTTCGTCAGGCCCTGCCGCAAGCCGCTTTTCTTCTCGCTCATTAACGCTCCTGAATTTCCGATTAAATTATCAATAATCTTGACGGGAATGTTACCGATACTTATAGTCCGTACGCAAGCGATTCTTTTTCGTCGCGGCCGATGCCGCGTCCCAACACTTTCAAACAGCATTCCGCCGAGGTCTTCATGAAGCATGTCGTGGCCTATCGTCCGTTGCCTCCTGCCGTGCTGGGGCTACTTCGTGAGCACTGCTCCGTCGAACTGGTCGACGTTTCCGCCGGCGACCTCGCGCCGCTCACGCGCGCCCTGGGCAAGGCTCATGGAATGGTCGGCAACAACCTCAAGATAACCCCGGAGATCCTCGATGCAGCGCCCCTGCTTCAGGTCGCGTCCACCATTTCCGCCGGCTTCGATGCGTTCGACGTCGCCGACCTCTCGCGCCGCGGCATCGTCTTGACGAATACGCCGGAGGAAGTCACCGAAACCACCGCTGACCTCGTGTTCAGCCTGATTCTCGCGACCGCCCGGCGCATTGCCGAACTCGCCGACTGGACGCGCCGCGGACAGTGGACGCGCACGATCGGCGAGGCGCAATTCGGTGTCGACGTGCATCACAAAACACTGGGCATCGTCGGGCTTGGGCGTATTGGCAGCGCGGTCGCGAAGCGCGCCGCCCTCGGCTTCGGCATGGACGTGATCTATTCGAACCGCTCCCGCAACCCCGACGCGGAGGAGCGCTACGGCGCGCAATGGCGGCCGCTTCCCGAACTGCTCGCGACGGCGGACTTCGTATGCGTGCTCGTGCCGCTGTCGCCCGCCACCGAGCACCTGATCGGCAGCGCCGAGTTGGGGGCCATGAAGCCGTCTGCCATCCTTATCAATTGCGCGCGCGGACAGGTCGTCGACGAAGCCGCCCTCGTCGCGCATCTGCGTGAAGGGCGCATTCTCGGCGCCGGTCTCGATGTGTTCGAACGCGAACCGGTGTCGCCGGACTCGCCGCTGCTCCGCTTATCGAACGTGGTAGCGGTGCCGCATATCGGTTCCGCGACTCGACAGACGCGCGAGAACATGGCTATGCGCGCGGTGCGCAATCTCATCGATGCACTCGAGGGCCAGCTCTCCTCGACCTGTGTCAATCCCGAAGCGCTTCACGCCCGCTCGCGGGCGCAACAGATCGCCAGTTGAATGGAGCGAAACACCCCCACCGCAATCAAGAGGAACATGCGATGACCTCAGTCAACCGGCCCCGCGGCGTCTATTCGCCCGTGGTCACGCCGTTCACGAAAGACCTTCTTCCCGATTACGACCGCTATATCCGTCATTGCCGATGGCTTATCGAACAGGACGTCGGGCTCGCTGTTTTTGGCACCAATTCGGAAGCGAATTCGCTCGCGGTCGGCGAGAAAATGAAGCTGCTGGAAGCGTTGGTTGGCGCAGGCATTCCGCTCGATCGTCTGATGCCGGGCACCGGCTGCTCGGCGCTCACCGACACAGTCGAACTGACGCGCCACGCCCTCTCGCTGGGAGTGAACAATGTCCTGATGTTGCCGCCGTTCTTCTACAAGGGCGTCACCGACGAAGGCCTGTTCCGCAGCTACGCACAGATCATCGAACGGGTGGGGTCGGACGCATTGCGCATTTATCTGTATCACATCCCGCCCGTGTCCCAGGTGCCGCTTAGCCTCGCACTCATCGAGCGGCTGCTCGCTGCCTTTCCCAACGTGATCGCCGGCGTGAAAGACAGTTCGGGCGACTGGAGCAACACGCAGGCCATGCTCGAACGCTTCCAGCCACATGGCTTCGATGTGTTCGCCGGCAGCGAAAACTTCCTGCTGGCCACCATGCGGGCGGGCGGAGTCGGCTGCATCACGGCAACGGGCAACGTCAATCCGGCGGCGATCGTGCAGTTGTATCGTCACTGGCAATCGGCCGACGCCGATGCGCGTCAGGCAGCACTGGACGCCACGCGCGGGGTGTTCGCCAGGTTCCCGATGATCCCCGCGCTCAAGGCAGCGATCGGCGTGTACTCGAACGATCCCGATTGGGGCGTCGTACGCCCTCCTCTCGTCGATCTGACGCCGGTGCAACGCGATGCGCTCGCCGCCGCGCTTCGCGAAAACGGCTTCTCGATGCCGGGAGTCGAAGTCAGCGCCTGACGCCATGCGCGAACACCGCCGGTTGCATACGCTGCCGGCGGGCCGGCGATTCATCGCTTCGGCTTCACGCCCAATCGTCCAGCGCGTATTCGTTCAGCGCGGCGTCATCGAAGTCGAATCCCAGGCCGGGACGCGTCGGCACAATCAGCTGGCCGTCCGCGAAAGACAGTTGCGTATCCACCAGCCGACGGAAGTTCAGCACCTGATCGTCAGGAAAGAATTCGACGTAGCGCGCGTTGGTGGTCGACGCCACCAGATGCACGTGCAAATCGTGGAACCAGTGCGGGCACATCGTCACGCCCACCGCCGCGGCGAACGCCGCAATCCGTCGCCATTCGGTGATGCCGCCGCATACGGCCGCGTCCGACTGCAGGATCGTGGCCGCGCGCTTCTCGAGCAGTGCCTGATGCCGCCAGCGCCCTGCTTCTATTTCACCGGTCGCAACGGTCACCGGCGTGCGCCGGCTCAGTTGCGCGTGACTCTCGATGTCGTCCGGGCTGAACGGCTCTTCGATCCAGTACGGGTTGAAGGGCTCGTACCGGCGCATGTATTCGAGCGCGGTGGGAACGTCGGACCAGGCGTTGTTGGCGTCGAGCATCAGCAGCACGTCATTGCCGATCGCTTCTCGCGCCGCCCTGATCCGCGCTTCCTCGCTGCGCGGATCAAGCCGGCCCACCTTCATCTTCACGGCGCGAAACCCCATTGCGACGTAGCCCGCCATCTCCTCGCCGAGATGCTCGGGCGTCTTGCCTTCGAGGTAGTAACCGCCGCTGGCGTAGGCCGGCACCGTGGTGCTGCACGTACCGCCGAGATAGCGGCTCAACGGCAGGTCCGCGGCGCGTGCATTTCGGTCCCACAGGGCGATGTCGAGGATGGACAGCGCGCGCATCACCGAACCGGCCCTCCCCTGCAGCAGCGACTCGTTGTACATGTCGCTCCATGAGCCCTCGACATCGAGTGCGGAACGTCCGCGCAACAGCGGCGCAAACAATTCGCGCACCGCATACGTGACCAGCATGCCGGCGCGGTTGCCGCTATAGCAAAAGCCGATGCCGTAGTGGCCGTCCGCGGTCGTCACGCGCACGACCGTGTAGTCGCGAGCGGCGACGAGGCGGGTCGAGAATGCAACGTGGCGCTCAAGCGGCACGCGGATGGTGCGCGCCTCGACTGAGACGATCCGCGCACGTGTCTGATAACCAGTTTGCTCAGATTCGCCGATGACGTGTTTCATAGCGGTATGCCGGTTCGAAAAGATAGCCACGCTCGCGCGACCGATCGTGCGGCCCCGCATGGAGTCGCACGCGTGTGGCCGTTTGCACGGCGTCGTGACGGCCTGCGTGGAAGAACGGATCGTTTATGCGGCGGTGGTTGGCGTCCCGGCTGTTTCGCCTGCCGCACGCCGGCCGATGACCAGCAACATGGCCAGCACGCCGACCAGATCCACTGCCGCGCCGAGCAGGAAGCCGCTGCTGTAACCGCCGAAGTACTGGACCGCAAAGCCCATCATGGTCGGACCGACGATGCCCGAAATGTTGCTCATCAGGTGGACAAAGCCGCTTACGCCGCCGAGATGCCGGCCCGGCACCAACTCGTGCATGGTGGCCCAGCACGCTTGCGACGAGGCCGTCAGGAACAACACGGCGAACGCGACGAGCAGTACTGCGGGCGTCACGGAATCGACCATGCTGACGCCCAGGAGGGCGAGACCCGACAGCGCGAGCGGCACGATCGCCGAGATCTTGCGCGCCAGCAGCTTGTTGGTCATGCGCTTGAAGTACGCGTCGGCGAGAAGGCCGCCGCCGAAGTATCCGATTCCGCCGCATGCCCATGGCACCGCGCTCAGAATGCTCATGTGCTTCATGTCCAGATGCAGCGCGTTGGTGAAATAACTCGGCATCCACGAGATAAACACGAACAGCGTGTAGTTCACCGCGAAAAGTCCGACGCCAAGCGCAAGCGTGCTCGGACGAAACAGGTAGCCGCGCAGCGGCGTGCTCTCATCGCCGCCCTCTGCCGGATGCGCGGCGCTTCGGCTCGCTTCGACCATCTGACGTTCGGCCTCGCCGACCCGCGCGCTTTGAGACGGCTTGTCGGTCACGAACATGCGCCAGGCGACGATCCACACCAGTCCGAGCGCCGCGACAATCACGAATGACGTGCGCCAGCCGTAAGCTATGGCAATCAGCCCGACCACCGGCCCCGCAATCGCACTGCCTACCGTCTGGCCCGAAAAGGTAAAGCCGACCATGGTCGCGGTTTCATGCCGGGGAAACCAGTTGGTGATAGTCCGGTTGGTCGTCGAATTCATCGGCCCTTCGCCGAAACCGAACAACGCCCGGGAGACCAGCAGCGTGCCGAATCCCGTCGCGGCCGCGGTCAACCCGCACAGAATGGACCACGTCCCCATCGCCCAGGAGAAGACCCGGCGCGGTCCGTACTTGTCGGCGAGTTGCCCGCCGACGAAGGCGAAGATCGAATAGCCGAAGAAGAAACTGCTGAACACCACGCCGAGTTGCGACGGCGAAAGACTCAACTCCTTGTTGAGGACAGGCGCGACCACACCCAGCGCCGCACGGTCCATGTAATTGATCGCGCCCGCGATAAACAGCAGCAAAGCGACGACGTAGCGATACTTCCCGGTTTTCATGCTGTCTCCATTCCATTTAAATAAGGATGCCGAATATTCTCATCCAGCTTTTCTATCGAGTGCCTTGGCGGTCCTATTTGTTGACAAGCCTGGCGGGAAGCTGCGTCAAGATGAGACATGCGGAGATCATCAGCGACCCCGCAATCAGGAACAGGCTCGAATCGAGTGAATGCGTGACCGTCTTCAGCCAACCCACAAGCGCGGGGCTGACAAAGCCCGCGAGATTGCCTGTCGAGTTGATCAAGGCGATGCCCGCGGCCGCACCGGTTCCGCCGAGAAACGACGTGGGCAAGGCCCAGAACATGGGTAAGGCCGTAATCACGCCGGAGGCGGCAAGCGTCAGACCCAGCAACGCGATATAGGTGTTGTTGCCGGCGTATGCGCACATCACGAAACCCGTTGCCGCCATGCATTGCGGCAGCACGACGTGCCAGCGGCGTTCACGCGTGCGGTCCGCGTGGCGGCCGACCGCAATCATCATGATCAACGCGGCAAGATAAGGCACGACGGTCAGCAGGCCGATGGTGAAGGCGTCCGTGATTCCGGAACTCTTGATAATGGTCGGTTGCCAGAAGCCGACCGCATAAGAGCCCATCACGATACCGAAGAGAATCGTGCATAACGTCCAGACCTTGAGCGACGTGAAGACTTCGCGCACGGAACCGTGGCTTTTGGTGCGTGCTTCCGCATCGATTTCCGATGCTATGAAGTCGCGCTCCTCAACCGACAGCCACTTCGCGTCCTTCACCCGGTCGTCGAGAAACCAGAAAATGACGGCGCCCAGGATCAGCGCGGGTGCCGCTTCCAGAATGAATAGCCATTGCCAGCCGGCGAGCCCCGCATTGCCCGCGAGGCGCTGCATGATGAAACCCGATATCGGGCCGCCGACAATACCCGCCACCGGATTGCCCGCCATCAGGAACGCGATCATCTTGCCGCGCCGGTGCGAGGGAAACCAGTACGTGAGATACAGCACCAACCCCGGGAAAAAGCCCGCTTCGGCCACGCCCAGAAAAAAACGTAATACGTAGAACATCGTGGGCGTGGTGACCCACGCGGTCGCAGCCGAGAGCACCGCCCACGTGAGCATGATTCGGGCAATCCAGCGGCGCGCGCCGAGCCGGTGCAGCAACAGATTGCTCGGCACCTCGAAGAAGAAATACCCGATGAAGAAGATGCCGGCGCCGAAGCCGTACATTGCCTCGCTGAAGTTCAGATCGCTGAGCATCTGGAGCTTGGCGAAGCCCACGTTGACGCGATCCAGATACGCCACCACGTAGCAGACGAACAGCAAGGGCATGAAGCGCCAGGTCACTCGCGTATAGATCGAGTTGCTTGCCGCGCTGTCAGGGATTCGTATTGCCGGGGTTTGGGTGCTCAAGGGCTGTCTCCGCTATTGTGTTCGGCTGCATACAGGGCGCGGTTTTACTTATCGGTGTAAATGGCCGTTCGCCCTTGCGATGTGGTGGGTCAATGCAGACTCAACTCATGATCCCGATCTGCCAGGGCACGAATTCGTGATCCCCTAGCCCGAGCATTTCGCTTTTTGTGCGCTCGCCCGACGCGGCCGCAAGAATGGCGTCGAAGATCTTCTGACCCGTGCTCTGGACCGATTCGATGCCATCCAGGATGCCGCCGCAGTTCAGATCCATGTCTTCGGTCAGGCGCGTGTACATCGGCGTGTTGGTGGCGAGCTTCAGCGACGGCACGGGCTTCGCCCCGAACATGGAACCGCGCCCTGTGGTGAAGGCAATCAGATTGGCCCCGCCCGCAATCTGCCCCGTCGCGGAGACGGGGTCGAAACCAGGCGTGTCCATGAATACGAGTCCGGATTGCTTCACCAGTTCGGCGTATCGATACACTTCCATCAGCGGCCCGGTGCCCCCTTTCATCGCCGATCCAATCGACTTTTCGAAGATGTTCGCGAGTCCGCCCACCTGATTGCCGGGGCTGACCTGGCCGTTAATCTGAACGTCTCGCCCGACCGAATACTCGTCTTTCCACCAGCGAATCCGTTCAACCAGTTTCTCGCCGACTTCGCGGCTGACCGCACGCCGCGTGAGCGTATGTTCAACGCCGTAGATTTCGGGCGTTTCGGAGAGGATGGCCGTGCCGCCATGACGAACCAGCAAGTCCATCGCCGCGCCGAGCGAAGGATTCGCGGTGATCGACGAAAAACCGTCCGAGCCGCCGCATTGAAGACCGATCTTCAGATGGCTTGCGGGAACCGTCGTGCGCTTCATGCGGTTCGCGTCGGCTAGCAGAGCCTGAACCGCGGCCACGCCGGCCTCGATGGTCCGGCGGGTGCCGCCGCGCTCCTGCATGATGAACGTGTGCAGCCGCGAATCGGCCCGCAGACCTTCCTGATCCATCAGCCCGGCCAGCTGGTTGCGCTCGCAACCCAGCCCGACGATCAGCGCCGCGGCGAGATTGGGATGACGCGCGTAACCGGCCATGGTCCTGCGCAACAGCGCCATCGGCTCACCGCTCATTTCCATGCCGCAACCGATCGAATGCGTGAATGCGACTACGCCGTCGACGTTCGGGTAGTCCGCCAGCCGTTCCGGCGTGAACCATTCGGCAATCCTGTGTGCGACCGTGGCCGAACAATTGACTGTCGACAGGACGCCGATGTAGTTGCGTGTGGCAACCTCGCCGTTCTCCCGCACGATGCCCTGAAACGTGGCTCGCCCGGCTTCGGGCACCATCTCGACGGGCCGGTAGTCGGCGCCGAATGCGTAGTCCCGGTCGAACTCGCGGAACTCGACGTTATGGCTGTGGACCATCGTGCCTGACGCGATATTCGTCGCGGCGAAACCGATCACCACGTTGTACTTGCGAACCGGCTCGCCTTTCTTGATGGGCCTCGCCGCGATCTTGTAGCCCGCGGCCACCTGGCTGCGGCAAACAAAGTCTTCCACTGGAACCGGCGTACCGATTGCGACGTCGACGCGCGCAATAACCACGTTGTCAGCGGGATGCAACCGGATCACCGGTCCGGTTACGTTCTTGCTCGTCATCTCAATCATCAGGCATTGCCCTTCCAAAGAATGTGCACCGGGCGATAAAAACGGGAAAACGAGTAATCGCTTTCTTACAGAACCGCTACGGACGTTGCGGCGGCTGCTCGCACCTCAATAATTTCAAGCATCTTATGGTACTTGCGGATCGAATTCAAGAGAAAGCGCTTACTCATTTACCTTTATACTACCGGTCGAGCCGCCGCATGGGCGGAAATCCGGACGCTTGAACAGGAGACTGAGATGTGGCAACAAGCTGAGCGATACCCCGACCCGCGGGTGATTTCGCTAGATCCGTCCTTCGACAAATATCGCGTGGCCTTTTCGGCTGTCGAACGGCTGGCTACCGGCTATCGGTGGACCGAAGGTCCGGTATGGTTCGGCGATGGTCGCTACCTGCTCTGGAGCGACATTCCGAACAACCAGATGTTGAAATGGGAGGAGGAAACGGGCGTGGTCAGCGTGTTCCGGAAGCCTTCCAATTACGCAAACGGCAACACCCGCGACAGGCAGGGGCGGCTCGTTACATGCGAGCACGGCCGCCGCGTCACGCGCACCGAGTACGACGGCAGCATCACCGTCCTGCTCGATTCCTTTGAAGGCAAACCGCTCAATTCTCCCAACGACCTGGTAGTGAAATCGGACGGCTCTATCTGGTTCACTGATCCGCCGATGGGCATCTCCGGACACTACGAAGGAATCAAGGCGGAGCAGGAACTCCCCCACTCGGTTTATCGGATCGATGGCGTGACGGGCGAAGCGTCCGTCGTCACTCGCGACCTGAAAGGGCCGAACGGCCTGTGCTTTTCACCCGACGAGAAGCTGCTCTACATCATCGAATCGCGCGGTGTGCCCAACCGGATGATTCACGTTTATGAAATGGACGCGGACGGTCGCTCAATCGGCAAGGGCAGGATGTTCTACGACGCGGGGGCCGGCACGATCGATGGGATGCGTGCGGACGTGGACGGCAATTTGTGGTGCGGTTGGGGCATGGGCAACGACGAACTCGATGGCGTCATGGTCATTTCGCCACAAGGAAAGTTGATTGGCCGGATCGCGTTGCCCGAGCGTTGCGCGAATTTGTGTTTTGGCGGACGCGCACGCAATCGGCTGTTCATGGCGTCGTCGCAGTCCATCTATGCGGTCCACGTCAACACGCAGGGCGCGCTGGGCGGATAACCCGGTTCGCCGCGGCATGGATCGCGGCCACCGGCGTGCGCCGGTCGCGACACTTCACTTCGAATGACTGACTTTGATCACTCTGACATGCAAAGCAAACCTGTATTGACCGTCGTAGAAGCGACGCGAATTCTCGAAACCGCACGCGTGGAAGCGGAAAAAAACCAGTGGGCAGTCGCCATCGCGGTTGTCGATGACGGCGGTCATCTGCTGGCCCTGCTTCGCCTCGACGGCTGTGCACCGATAGGCGCGTACATCGCAACCGAAAAGGCGCGCACGTCGGCGCTCGGCCGACGTGAATCGAAGCAGTACGAAGACATGATCAACGGCGGCCGGACCGCTTTCCTGAGCGCACCGCTCGCCGGCACGCTGGAAGGTGGTGTGCCCGTCACGGTCGACGGGCACGTCGTGGGCGCGGTCGGCGTGTCCGGTGTCAAGCCGGATCAGGATTCGCAGGTGGCCAGAACCGCAGTGAACAGCCTCGATGGTTGAATGATCGATACCTGAAATTGTTGGCGCAGATGATGGGTGAAATGGTCGAGCGAGGCGGGCTACGCAGCAAGGGTGGGAAATGATGGCCGGTGACACTGCACGCGATGAACTGCTCGCTCGATGGCTTGCTGACCACTCCTGGTCGAAAGAGTGCAGCGGTCGGATGAGGAAATCCGCGCGGATGTCCTGCACAACGCGCCACGGATTCCGGGTCACGTGGTGTGGTGGATTGATCAGGGCGTCGGATATTCAAAACTGCCGGACACTCTTGCCGGGCATTCACGATATCGCTTTGATGGAAGATCGCGCGATGCGGCGCATTTCGAGCCAGCAGATTGCGGACCGGCTACGTCACGGGATGGTGTCGGAAGCGCCGGTGAACGAAACGATTCAGCGGATGGCAAAGGTGATCGATGCGCAGAACGCCAACGACCCGCTGGATCGACCCATGACCTGTCATCTGGATGCGTCGCCTGCGTCCAGGGCGACGAAGGCGCGAGCTCTCGAAGCGCGGTTGCAGTCGGGCGGATATACGGTGCCGTTGCCGCACAGGTTCGGATTCCGCTCGTAACGGTAGGCGGCGGATTGCAGTCGAGGCCGTGCGCGGATTCATGCATCGGGGACGCGAGGCGCTCTGGAGTTCGGATGCTATCGCGTGACGGAGCCGAACTGCGGATGGGACTGCAACCACCGATCTTGGTTTTCATGACCGATCCGACGATTGTGCTGAGGCGGATGTCACTCACATCCAATCTTCACGCGATCACGCAGTGGAAAACGGCACAGTCTGCTCGTCGTCGGAAAATGGCGCCGGTCCGTCACATTCGCATGCAAGTCATGAACTACAGAATACGTAGTATTTAATACATGCAGGCTACGAACACGCTGCTGAATGATATTTGCCACGCCTTCAGCGTTTTCATACTCTTAGCATGCGCGTGGTCGTGAAACAGTCGGAAGATGCTGCAATCAAAAGTGTGTCAATTCCTTGTTTGTGCGACGTTTTTTTGTCGCTGCCATAGAAACCCAATTGTTTCACGGAGCATAGCTTTTCGAAGTTTGAAGCCCCGCTGCGAGCTCTTTCCTGCAAACGCGACGTGAGCTACTTTCGAATGGCTCGCAGGCGTGGGGTACTTCCCGCATGTTGCTTCCTCTGGTCACGCGGTGCGAAAGCAGCTTGGCGCGGTGCGCCTGCGGCACGATTCGGTCGGCTTCTCATGGGCCGTCGCGCGGCCCTCGTCGTGAACGGCGAATCCGTACGAGTTGGCCTACTTGTCGAGCGCACTGCGTTGCCAGTTGTTAGCGTTGAAGAAAGGGAACGCGCCCTGCTGTTTCCCGTCACGCATCAGGTGGCGGGATGAGGGTATGACCTTCGACAATATTCCCGTCGCTCTATCGATAGGCTCTTCCAGAAGAGTGCTAACCGAGAAAGTTTATTGAAAGGTGTCTTCTGTTTAGCGCGTGATTGTCTCGCAGCGAGGACATGCATATCGGCACTTCCGAGTAATGAAGGACGTTACACTTGAATTACAAGCTATTAAAATATGTAATTGATATACAAATTCTATTAAGCGTAAGGGGTTTCTGGTCGGCGCAGGCGTCGAATATCCGGTCGCTAACTGCCTCGTCCTCGGGAAGGTGAATGACTGTGAAGCGGTACTGCAACAGGCATCCACCGGGACAGCGGGCACGATGGCAAGTGCAAGTACGCCCCTATCCTGGTGCCGGACATGCGTATCTAACCAGAAGCGATCAAGCAAGGCGAGGTTAGGACCCATGCCACGGGTGGAAACGACGAGACGTCGACCTCTATTGTCAGCAGCAAGTTTCGTCCGTGCATGCCTGACGCGAGCCTAGTCCGAGTGAACAGAACGCTCTGCAGACGGGCTGCCGCTTTCTGGCATTGTCGGCGGCGAACGCCCTGCACGTCCTGCCGGAAAAATCCCAGTGTGAACGTCGGCCGCAGGCCGGACAACACCTCGGTGCGCGAACAGATCCTCCACGATAGCTCGGCCAATTAGCGTAGACCGTCTGCCTTGGCGAAGTTTTATCCTTCTGGCGACAACACTCGCTGGCCTCTTTTTGCCGGTGTCGCCTCGATCATTGTCCCGGTCTGGATCGCCATGTTGACCTCCGCTTCATTCATAGACAACGCCGAAGCACGACTATGGGTTTAGACCGAACGGTGCCGCGGCGCCAGACAAGCGGTCTTTCTTTGCCGTCTAAACAAAGTTCTTACGGAGCATCGTTTGCGGCGACTCACACCGCGCGCATCTCCGCATATCGTATGAATTCCGAACCTTGAGATTAGCCGGATAGACCCCCGGAAGCTAAACGGTCGGCTGAGAGGGTGATCACTGTTTTGTTAAGACTGCGACTGGGACACCCGACCTCAGATGAGCTGTGCCCCTCGTAATATGATCTGGGCAGATCAACTGCTCGTACGTCAAGAGTTGACCAGCGCGCGAATCGAGATGCGTGGCCCAGACATCAAAGCGGCACCGCTGGAACCGCCGGTCGTTGTACCCGGCGAAGCGGCGCTTGGCCATCATCGAGAAGATGGACAGACGCTAAGCCACTCAAGATGTCGACCGAAATGAAATCGGAATCTCCAAGCCTTGGACGTGGGCTGCCTTACCGTTGCCCACGCAACCCATCCGCTCTCAGCGGTCTCATGAAAGGCGGAGTCAAGAGACGCGAAGACGGTGGGGCGCGATACCTTCGCGCGCGCATAACCCTTTCTGACGGTTTTCGCCGGATTTCACGAGAGAGGCAGAGATTCGGCCGAGGCGAGGCACCAGCAGGAGAGCAAAGGTGAAGATATTTGACGGGCTGAAACTCTGGACTCTGCAACGGGCGGGTGAGCGTTATTGACCTCGGCCGGCGAAGAGCTATGTGCGCTCAGGTCAATCACAATCACCGTCTTTGCGTGGTCCAAAACGAGATGCCTCGCCGCGCTCACTGGTTAGACCAACCACGAAAACCGTCAAGGCAAGCCGCCGATCCTCCAGTGCGCGCTCCAGACTCGGTCTGGCAAGCGATTTTGCACCGACAAATTGTGTGTGGTCACGACGCCGACCCTGGTACTACTCGTCGAAGATAGTGGTTTTTTACTCATCGGATGGGGAGCCCCACCTACCACCCAAGATGACACGACACACGCCTAACCTAATACCCACCGGCGAGTCGACGCACGAGATTCCTAAGCCATGGCGTCCGTCCGATGGTCGATCAGCGACAGAGAGCACCCACGGTCTATCGGAGGCGAAAAGTCTTATCGGGGCGTTCTGCGACGCATCAATCAGCGCAGACATCGGGGCTCAGCGTTGGGGCGTATTGCCAATCACTTGTGCTGCGTCGGATGAAGAGTGAGGCGTGAACACGGCTCAGCGATGCTGACATCATGGCAGAAAATGCTTCGACGGGCGGAGGTCCGTGCTGCCGACATCAGTGTCAGTAATACCGACACTTGGACGGCGTCGGCGTGCAGTGCGTGTTTCCGCGGCGGCGGCACCGTGCGCTCGTCCAGCTGTGCCATCTGGTCGCCACCGTGCAGCCCTTTCGTCCGGGTGTGATTTTTCCGCATGCGACCATTCCGTCGTTTTACGCACGCGCGTTGCCGCTGCGTTTCTCACTGCCTTCCCCACACCTGGACCTTCCGCCTTGACCACGTCGGCGCAGTTCTGGCGCAAATCGCCCCCAACTCTCGACTCCATCGTGGGACAGTCGTGCAAACTCTAAGGCCGTGAGTGCGTGGTGCGTCCGGCCATGCAGTCAAGCGGAAGGTCTCGATTTCGCGCTGCTATGAAGAGATTCTGTGGTGAAAGCAACGTGACGAGTCCGTAGGGTCTGCGCGGGCAACAACTGGCTACGAGAACATCAAGGACCGGGTACGCTTACGTCCAGACTGTCGTCTGGGCATGCGATCTGGTTACTCCTCTCCTGCCCCGAACGCGGCGGCGCCTCATCCTTCATTGGACGAACGACGGCCATCAGGAAGCCCGCGGCAGACTCGACACAGGCCTGTTCCCCTCCGCTTTCTTGCGCGCAGAACGCCCTGGAGATTTGATCAATCGGAGAAAGGACACAAGGAATGCCGGGGAAGTGCTGAGTTGAGCGCGCGAAATCCAGCGTTATCGTGCGCTCAACTCATTGTTGTCGACGAGATCCTTGGCAAAAAAGTCTCCTGCCTCATCGATGAATGCTTGTCGTTGTCTTCGGGGAAGCGCATCAGAAACGCCACAGACCGGCGCGTTCCATGATCGTGCCTTATAAGGTTGCCGAGAGGACATTGCTGACCCATCTTCCGACGGCGGTGCGAGAACAGTTAAGGCGTGCGCCCGGCCGCCTTTTTGTTTGCCAATCTACCAATGTAGGCACCACCGGCCAGGACACGCGCACGGGCCAAGCCGGGCCGGGCCGGTGGAATACTGGCAACTGCCAGCCACGTTTGCCGTAACGACTCGGCTAACACATCTTGATTTACTGAATGCGTCCGCGCCGGGACGCCCCATCAAGCGGACGCCACTGCTGCCAACGGGAACAGACTCCGCCCCTGCCAACAGAACATCATTGGCTCGCCTCCAAGCTAGTGTCAGTAATACTGACGCGACCAACGCGCAGGCACAAAAAAACCCGCGCAAGGCGGGCTTTTTTCAGCGAGAGCGCTTGTCAGCGCGGCTCGCCTTTGTAAAGCTCACTGATAAGCTGCCGGATTCTCGCCTCCTGGGCCTCCGTCAACGCGGCAGCTTTAATCTTGACGGTAAAGCTGTTGACGTCCTTGGTAATACTTCCCGCCTGGTCTTTTCCGGCAAAGAACTTCTCGATGTGCCTCTCACGAGCCGTTGTCCCGGAAGTGCGGCGCGTGACCATAGCAGTAATGGCCGGCGCAAGTTTGCCTTGCGGCAGCTCCCCCTTGACTACATCTGGCCAGAGCTCGCGTGCGGCTGACTCAGCTTCATTACCATGCTTCTTAAGCGCCGAAACAACTTCCTCTGCAGCATTGCAGCCCAGCAGGGAAGGCTGCAAATCAAGGTCCTTCTTCATGAAGTCCGGAAGATTTTCGAACGCTAGATACTGATAGAGCCCCGTACGTGAAAGGCCGACCGCTTCCGCCAGCCTTTTGCGGCTCGGAAACTCGCTCTCAGACCGACGAAGGGAAATGGCCACTTCATAGTCAGTCAGATCGTCCCGGTCCATATTCTCGACCAGCGCCAGCACGATCATGTCCTGGTCAGAGCAGTCGATCACCACCGTTTTGATGTGCTCCGCGCCGAGAATCTTGTGCGCCCGCCAGCGCCGCTCCCCCGCGACAATCTGATAGGCCGAATCAACTCGACGAACAACAATAGGCTGCATCAGCCCGACTTCGCGAATAGACTCCGCCAGTTCGGCTAACTTGACTTCATTGAAGACCCTTCGCGGCTGCCAGGGATTAGGAACGATTTCCGTCACTGGCAACTGCGACGTCGTTCCCGTTGACTCAAGCTCCTGCACTCTTAATTGTGCCGCGGCTAACGCTCCGGCCATTCCAGGCGCCGTCTCCGTGCGATTCGCGCGCCGACTAGCATCGGGAGTCCTTTCTGCTGTCGACCGAAGATTCGCAGTCTTAGCCAACATCTGGTCACGGATATTATTGGTGCTCATTGTGCTGGCCTCCATTGTTTGACGAACATGTCATCGACCCATCGGCAGTATTCGATTAACGGCTGCTTGACGCGTGCCAACGATTTCGCCTGGCTATGAGAGCTGCTGATGTCAAAAACAGTCGTAAATGCCAGCGCGCCGGAACTCATTACGGAGCTGGCAGGAACTTCGAACGGGTCAAGCCAGTGGCGATAGGCCCCTTGCGCCCACGTACGCACAACCGGTGCCGAGGAAGTGCTGCTGTAGTTCACGCGCGTCAGCAACACCGAAACGAAGTCGTACTTCTTGTTAGCCTCATATTTAATGAATGACTTGGCGACGTCGGAGAACAACCGCCAGAAGGAAAGCGAACTGAAGAAATCGAGATTCTCGGGGACCATCGGCATTACCATCGCGTCAGCTGCCATCAGTGCGTTCAGGTTCAGATAGGACAAGGACGGCGACGTATCCAGGATGATGTAGTCATAGTGCTTACGCAACGGCGCCAGCCCATCCCGGAGCACCTGCCAGAACTTGAATCCCGCAAGCTTCATCTGCATAGCCGGAAGGTGATACTCCGCCCCGACCAGTTCGGTATGCGCCGGAATGATGTCCAACCCATCCCAATACGTCGGCTGCACCTTGGCGAGCAGGCCTCCCTCGATCTTTTGGTCGTAGACAAAAGGAAGCACGGTGTCGTCCGGAGAGACCTCCTTCTCGGCATACAGACCACATAATTCGGAAAGCGATGCCTGCGGATCAAGGTCGACGACGAGTACCTTTCGCCCGCGGAGGCTCAACCCTTGGGCGAGACACATCGAGGTTGTGGTTTTAGCCGAGCCGCCCTTCAACTGCGACGTAATAAGGACCTTGCCTTCGAAATCGCTTGGCCCAGCCACCAGAGGCGTCTGGTAGATGTCCGATACCTGCTGTACCCAGTTTCGTGCTTCAGGCAGCGTGAAGAGGCGGCTACGGCTTCGCCCTGTCCCGGTGGATTGCCCTTCTGGCAGCACACCGTCTCCCTTGGTTGCCAGGTACTGCACCTGTTGGCGCGTCAGACCGCACAACTCCGCAACCTCACCTGTCGTAAACACCGGCGCTTCCTTGCGTGGGCGCGGCGCGAGAATCTGGTCCCGCAGTTCAGTTGCATAATCGGTGACGACATCCGCGAAATCTGAGATTTCCTCAAGCGTCACGGTTCGGTCTATTGGCATCGGTTGGCTGACATTGGCCATTTCTGAGTTTTCCATGGAAATTGAAGCTAAACGAAGAATACAGGAAAAACGCAAAAACAGGCTTATCTCATAGTCCAGTTTCTCAAGTATCCCCCGTAAGCCGCTGTTTTGTATGGCTTCGGCTGAAATGATGCCAGCCGGGATAAAGAAGATCCCGTCACAAAATCTCTCACCTTTGACGGACGCATCGATTCTCCTTCGAGCGCCTTTAGCGAAAAGGTGAGAGATTATGTCCAGGGCCCGGCGCACCGAGGCTAAGAGCCGAGGAAAAGATTGCGCGCGAAGCGCTTGGCGACGTAATGAACGATCAAACGTCACCGGTTACATTACATTTTTATTTCAGATGGCTAAATGGAGGCACAAAGGTGAGAGATAGTGTGCGCGGGCGTTGATGCCGACATCGAGCGTGTCTCCCGTTGCACATAATCTCTCACCTATGATTCAGCGACGTCGACCGCTTAGAGCGTGGCGTTGGGGCGATGTCTATCGCGGATGACGGCCACAAGTAGCGGGCACCGGAGGGCGTCGAATCGAACGACTCGCCGAAGACGCTGCACACAATCTCTCACCTTTCCTGAAGGGCTGAAGACGTCGGCAGAATTAGGACCAATTTGTATGCTGCGAGATATCGTATGGGCGCCGTGCGGCTTAAACAGGGGCAGTGGTGCGTCACTCGTCGGCTAGAACGTCACCGAGCAGTTTATCCAGACCTTGATTTTGAAGAGCACCGGAGCCACCAGCTATCCCAGTGGCGCGTCCACGCCGCAGCCCTCGAATCTCTCGCGGAGTTGGAGGCGGAGCGCGTCAATCGCTTACGTTGTCCACCGGTTTGTTAGTTGTTTTATAAAAAAAACGTACTAACAAACATACAGGCGAAACACGAATCCTTTGTTATCAAACAGTTAATCATCGAGAGGTGAGATTCAATGTGCCGAAGGTGAGAAAAAATGTGCGCCTGGGGTGAGATATTCTGCGGTCGAAGAGGAGATTCAAGGTCTGTGAAGGTGAGAGGCCAAAGCACGTTTCCTTAAAGGTGAGAGATTTTGCCGCGACACCTGTGGATAACCGGCCGAACCCCCGACCATCATGGGCTCAAGTGTCGCGCTTTGCAGTAGGGGTGAGAGATAGTGTGCTGATGGTGAGAGATGATGTGCATCCGGTTCGCCACGGTGCTCAGGGTGAGACTTTTTTATTGACATCTCACCTCCGTATGCCTAGAGTCTGCTGAAAATCAAAGGGAACAGGCATGTCCGGCAACGTCGACCGACGAGTAACTCCTCTTCAATTCGCTCTGGATCTATTCGTGGAAATGGCGCCGGCGCAAAGGTCCATCGACGAGGCCAGTCCAGACAAAGATATCGGTTATCAAAAGAACCGGGTCTTTGCACGCATTATCGGTTTAGGCCTGTCCGCCAGACGCTTTGTTGATGCCGCTTACTTCATCGTCGCGCAGGACCCGGAAATCCAGGAAACCTATGACGTGACGCTCAGCTTCTTCAAATGGCTGATGCGTTATGACAGCAGGAACAAAAAGCATTTCTCCAGCGTTATCCGCAGCGTCAAATCTTCCATGCTCGAAGTGATGAGTGCGCCGGTGGTGTCCGTTGATTCGAAAGGACGAATGCTGACGGAGTCTCAGGAGCCGGGCGAGGAGGGCAGCACGGGTGATGACGACGCGGACGAGGACCTGGTGGTCCAGAATGAAGACGGGGACTGGCTCGAGTTGATCGGCAGGGTCAGCGTGAGAAACGGCCGGATTCGCTTCCGGGTGCCTGTCGAGTTGCAACGCCTCATCAAGGATCCCGAGAATTCGTACTGGACTAGCCTGCTGGTCACCTCGAGATTCACGCTGATCTACGCTCGCGGCATTTACGATCATGTGTTGCCGGCCGTACCCAGCGGGCTAACGGACTGGTTGTCACTCGATCTCGTTCGAAACCTGCCCGGCAAGTCCTGGGCAAACAACGCAGAGTTCAAGTACTTCAAGCGCGACTATCTCGAACCCGCCGTCAACCAGATCAACGAGCTGTCCGACATCGAGATGTCGTACGAGACCCGCGCCGGAACGCCCGGCTCGCGAAAGAAGGACCAGATTCGCTTCAGGCTCAAACGCAAGGAAGGGGCATTGGCATCCAAAGCGGCCATGCTCAACTCGGTCGCACTCTTCAAAATGCTTCAGGATGAGTTCGGTCTGTCGGATAAACAGTTTGAAAAAATCGCTGAGAACAGGGCCGTCTGGACCGATGAGCGCATTCAACAAGCCATCGACTACACGCGTTGGACAATCAGACAAGGTACCAAGGTAAAAAGAGCTTCCGCCTACCTGATGAGGGCTCTTTCGGACAACTACCGAGTATCCGATGCCGACAGGCAGGTCGAACTGATTCAGGCTCAGATTGTCGACGCGACGACGGGCGAGCAGGGGGCCAAGTCTGACAGGCAGAAGGCCGTCGCGGCCAGCCTGGCGGCAGCTAACGCCGCAGCCGACAAACGTCGACAGGAGGAAATTCGCCTCGCGCGCGAATTCTTCGACACGGCAGACAAGAAGACACGCGAGGACCTTGTCCGGAAGTTTGTTGCGTCGAGCACGATGGGGCTTCGCGCCATCGAGCGTCAAATGCTCAAACCGGCCAACGTCACCGAGGCCAACATTCTGAATCTGCCGGACGTTGCCAATACGTTCAGCTCGTATGTCGCTGGCGAAATCAGAAAAGCCGCACGTGTGCGCACGCGGAAGCCACAACCTGGTGACGTGACGAACGGGTAAATTGCGGCGCCCTGTCAGCAAGCGCATCCGAACACGGCTATGATTTCGTGCGGCGATCGGCGCCGAAACAGGAAAGGAGAAGGCCCAGATGATCCATGTCATTGCGACGATCACAACCCAACCCGGTCAACGTGAAGCTGTGCTGGCACTCTTCAACAGGAATCGTCCGGCGGTGCTGGCGGAAGAGGGATGCATCAGCTACGAGGCGGTAGTCGACGTGCCTGACTTCGGGACGATTCAGACGCCGCTCGGCAATGACACGTTTGCTGTCATCGAGCGCTGGGAAAGCGCGGAAGCGTTGAGGGCGCATGCGGCCTCAACGCATATGGCCGAATATGGACGCAATACTCGCGCGTTGCTCGTGAGCCGCGTCATCAACGTGCTTCAAGCTTGCTAGGTGCCGCGGCTCCCGGTGATTACGATGGTGTGCAACCCGCTCGCACTTGCACCGGGCATTCACGAAGTCCCGGCACAGGGCAAATGAGTAAGCGCTTTCTCTTGAGTTGTTCCCAGTTGACCGCTAAAATCAAGCAACATTCTTTGCATTTCCCCATGACGAAATGCCGTGATTTCGAACGATATTGAAAGCGGTTACTTGAATTGATTGCGGGTGCGAAGGCGTGCTGGCGTGCCCCATGTCACATGGCTGCGGTTTCCGGGACTTGAATATCGAACCTTGCAACGACCTTTTCGAAGCCTCACAGCACGCCCGCGTCACGCTCGTCATGTTCATCGCCGTGGCCTGATGATCCCACGCACCGCCCGCGCCAACTTTTCATTATGGGCTGCTCATCTCGATGTGGTGCGACTGTCAAAGCGCTGCATCGATCAACCCGACGCCCACTCGGTGATCGAGAACAGTGTCTCGGGCAACGCACGTGACAGCGGGAACAAACGTGACGCAGTCCGGCTGCGCTCCCGGCAATGAAGTTCGCTGCGAACCCCGCACGGGCCAGGCAGGCAAAGGCCCACGGGCAATGGGCATTTCTCAGGGTGCCGCGTTATAGTATGGCGCACAGGGATGGCGCGATGGTGCGCCTCGACACTGGGCAGGGTGCAAGTTGACCAACGAAACAAAGAAAAGGGCGCCTCGTCGCAAATCGAATTCGATTTCCGTGCAGGATGTGGCGCGCGCGGCAGGGGTATCGACTGCGACGGTTTCGCGCGTGTTGAACGGCAACGCAAAGGTGGCAGTCGAACTGCAGAACCGTGTGCGCGACATTGCGCAGGAACTCGGGTACACGCCGCACGCCGCGGCGCGCGCGCTGGCATCGCAGCGCTCGAAAACGATTGGTGCGGTCATTCCATCGCTGGAAAACCAGAACTTCGCGATCGGCGTGTTCGCGCTACAAAAGCGCATCGGGGAAGCCGGCTACACATTGTTGCTTGGATGCTCGTACTACGATCAGGAAGACGAGTTGAAGCAGGTCCGCGCCTTGATCGCGGACGGCATCGCCGGGCTGATGCTGGTGGGTCGCAGCCATTCCCCCGCGCTGTACGAACTGATTGAAAAAGAACAGATTCCGCTCGTCAATGGCTGGACAGTCGATCACGACCACCCGTATGTCGGCTTCGACAACGTGGCGGTCGGCCGCCGCCTCGCCGACTATCTGCTCGATCTCGGACACACGCGCTTCGGCATGATCACGCAGATGACGCAGCACAGCGATCGCGCGGCGGATCGCATCATCGGCGTTCGCGCGGCGTTGCAGTCGCGTGGGCTGCAGTTGCGCCACGAGCATCTCATCGAGATGCCGCACAAGATCATTGAAGGCCAAATGGCGATGAAGGCGCTGATGAACGGACCCGACCGTCCGACGGCTGTCATCTGCGGCACCGATCTGCTTGCAATCGGCGCACTGGCCGAGGCGCGCGAGTCGGGTATCGACGTGCCGGGCGACCTGTCGATCGCGGGCATCAACGACATCGAATTCTCCAGCTTCACGTCGCCGCCGCTGACAACCATGCGGCTTGCCGCCGATGAAATCGGTGCGCGCAGCGCCGAGTATCTGCTTGCACGGATCGAAGGACGGCCCGTGAGTTCGCAGTACATCGTGCCGACCGACCTGATCGTGCGCGGCACGACGGCGCGTCCCCGCAACGCCTAGGGTTCCAACGCGCGGCGCGGAGTGAGCGACGATATGTTCGTTCAAGGCGGCACCGAATTCCGCCGCGCTGATTCCGGTGCGGCCGCGGGGCGCACGTTACTCTGCGCGCTCGCGCGAACTACCCCGGTATCAGCACACGGCTGCGTGTGAGCACCTCTTTTGCCAACGTCACGATGGTATCCGCGCCACTCAGACACTCTTCCTGATAGGCGACGAAAAAACCTTGCTGTGTGATCGGGCGTTCAGTGTTCAGTACATGAATCAGCCCGGCATCGATCTCCGCGCGCATGATCGCGGGCGACATGACGGCTGCCGCATGTCCGGCCGCGACCAGTCGCGACATCATGGACAGGGAATTGCATGAGCTGACGTTGTCCGGATTGCATCCGGCGCTGCGGAACCAGTTCATCACCAGCGAATGATTCGACGACGGTTGCGAGACGGTGATGATCGGCACCGACGCAAGATCGTGAGGCGTGACATTGAAGTCGGGCACGAGTTGTGGCGACGCAACCCAGTGCAGATCGGTGTGGCCGATGGCGGTCTCGATCACGTGGGGCGCATCGGTGGAGTCGTTCAGTATCGCTATGTCCAGTTCATGCGCACCGAGTTTGCGTCCCAGCGCGACGCCCACATCGATCGTGAGTTCGATCTTCATTTGCGGATATCGCGTTTTGAGCTGCGTCAGCAGATCGGCAAGCCCCGCGAGCGCGATCGACTCAATCGCGCCGAGACGCAGAAGCCCGTACATGGGGTCGGCTCGCTTCGCAATCTGTTCGAGCTTCCCGGCGAGCTTCAGCACCTGCTCCGCGTTGGCGAGCGCGTCGCGGCCCGCCAGCGTGAGTTCCGAGCGCGACCGGCTGCGCGTGAAAAGCTGCACGCCGAGATGTTCTTCGAACTCCTGGATGCGTGCTGAAATAGTCGGCTGCGTGAGGTGCTGATGACGCGCTGCCGCATGAAATCCTCCTAACCGCGCCACCCAATAGAAGGTTTCAATTTGCTGAAGAGTAATGCGCATGATCGAAGGTTTTTATCGGCCGGTGTCGCTGACTTTGATTATCTCCTGGACAAATTGCTTGCATATACTGATCCACGCTGCGCGTTGAAATGGAGCGCGGTGCGTCGTCGGTCCAGCGCAGCAGGACGGTCCGCGCTCCGATGAACCCGCTGGCTAACGGACTGCGGTTTGAAGCAAAAAAAGGAAGGCCACCGTGAGTGATTTACTCCGAAGCGGAAAAGACTCTCGCCGCGACACTTCGATGACGAGGCGCGAGACCACACCGGCTTCACCCGGCGAATCGGCCTCTCCCGAACAGTCGGCACGAGCCGCAGGCATCGGCCAGCCGCGTTTCCCCGTTCCGCCCAAGGCGACCGACAGTCACCACCACGTCTACGATGCGCGATATCCCGTCGATCCGTCATCACTATTGCAGCCGCCCGATGCGACCGTTGCCGACTATGGTGCGCTGCAGCGGAAGCTGGGTATCGAGCGACATGTCGTCGTTCAACCGTCGACGTATGGAACCGACAACCGTTGCCTGCTCGACGCCTTGTCGCGGTTCGGAAGCGCCGCGCGTGGTATCGCGACCGTGCCGGTCACGATCACGGATAGCGAACTGGCCGGTCTTCACCACATGGGCATACGCGGGCTGCGGTTTAACCTCGAATACCTGGTCGGCGTCACGGTATCGATGATGGCGCCACTCTCGAAGCGGATCGAACCGCTCGGCTGGCACATTCAGGTCAATGCCACCGCTGCGCAGCTACTCGCGCATCAGCAGTTGCTGGCGAGTCTGTCGTCGCCGCTCGTGATCGATCATATGGGACAGGTCCCGCAACCGGGCGGCGCGGAGCACGCCGCGTTCCGGATGATCGAGGCGCTGCTGGCCCGTGGCCGTAGCTGGGTCAAATTGAGTGGTCCCTATCTGGCGTCGCAAAGCGGAGCACCGGTCTACGCCGATGCCGGCATGGTCGCGCGCAGGTTTGCCGAGCTTGCCCCGGACAGGACGCTATGGGGATCGGACTGGCCTCATCCGACGCAAGCGCCCGGTAACAAGCCGGACGCCGCCCTCCTGCTGGACGATCTGACGCTGTGGATACCCGATGCATCGGCACGGCATCGAATACTCGTTGAAAATCCCGCAAGGCTTTACAGCTTTTAGCAAACGTGCGGCGCGCCACAGCGCCTCGCTTATCAGTTGCCGAGGTAGGCCACCACGTCGATCTCCACGAGCACACCCTGCAGACCGACCTCCACGGTCGTTCGCGCCGGTTCGTGCCTGGCAAACCAGCTCGAATAGCGCGCGTTGAAACGGCTGAAGAGCGTCATATCGGTCAGATACACGGTGACCTTGACGACGTCCTCGAGTCCCGCGCCGGCGGCGGCCAGCACCCGCTCGACATTGGCGAGCGTCGCATGGGTCTGTTCTTCGATCGAGTCGCCGATCACCTGGCGGTCCGCGTCGCGCGGCGTCTGGCCGGACAGGAACACGAAGTCGCCCGCGATCATCGCGGAAGAATAGTGCCCACCTGGTTTGACGTCGGCCGGATTGACGCCGCGCAATGCGCGGGGCGTGCCACTGTTGCTCATGTTTGTCCCTTCGCCTTGCGCGGCTGCGTCGCGCTGCATCGTTTCGATCGATACCTGTCCGTTGTTGGCCCGGTAGCTTATCGACGGCTCCCGAGTTGCTCACGCACTTCCCACGATCCTTCGGAGTCAAGCACCAGTGCGCTGGGATAGAGATAAGCAGTCGTGCAGGCGTGCCGCGGCAATAGCATGACCCGATCGCCGACCGCGAGATCGGTGTTCTCGACCACCACGTGCTCCTCGCTCATCATCAGGATTTTGCCGTCCCAGCGAAAGCGCTCGGCGAGCGGCTTGTCGGGCGAGATAGCCTTCGAGCCCGCATCGAGCGTGGCGGTCGTGCTGGTGCGTGAAATCACCGTGGCCAGCACATAGGCGCTGGGCGCCCAGCCGAGCGCGGGCAACTCCGAGTCGTGCTGAGCGCTCGAATAGGTCCAACTGCCCGGGGAGACGAAGTCGGCGAGTGCAGGCGGCCAAAGATCGAACGTATAGCTGCCCCCGGCGATGAGCCGCGTCGACAGTCCCGCGGCATCGGCCGCGTGCATCAGCGCCGCCACTTGCTCCACGATGGCGGCCACCCGCGCGCCGCGTACGGCGCGGTCGAGGTCATGAATATGGCCGTCGTAGACATGCCATCCTCCAAAGCAGCCGCTTGTGGCCAGCTCCCGGGCCAATTGCAGCGTCGGCGCCGCAATTGGCGCGCCCGTTCTGCCCATGCCGGCATCCAGATCGATGAGCAGCGCGAGGTTGATCAGCGGCGTGCCGTTCGCCGCGAGACGCCATGCGGCCACGCCCGCCGTCGAGTCGACGAGAGCTTCGACCCGTGCGTCTGGATGCGCGTGCGCCAGGGCGAGCACGGTGCGGATATGAGCGCGGTTCACGGTCGGGTACGCCCAGACCACGTGCTGTGCGCCCGCCTCGAGCACCATTGCCACTTCGGCGACGGTAGCGGCCTTGAATGCGGTGACGCCTTCGCGAAGCAGCCTCTCGACGACCCAGCCGGAGCGATGCGTCTTCACATGCGGCATGAGCCGCTCCACCCCTCCACACGCATAGGCGGTCGCACGCAGGTTATCGATAATGCCGCGCTCGGACACGATGAAACACGGCGTCTGCAATTCTTCTGGCAGGCTGACGGCCCACGAAGGCGCACGTTTGAGAGTGGTGGTCGAAAGGCCGGACATGGTGGGTCTGCCAAGCAATGAAAAAGGGGGTGCGCTCACGAGTACGACGGCTCTGCAAGATATCCGTCGACATGCGCCCTGAGCTGACGCAGCACCTGTGCATGCTGTTCCCAGGACAGCCGGTCGACACTCATCTTCGGCGTCGCGGGGCGGTCGATGCGGCTATCGTCGACCGCTTGACCGACCTCGACGGCCGCAGTCAGATAGGCCCGGTCGCGTTCCGGCGTGAAATCGGCGAGGAGCCGCACCGCGGCGTCTCGTGGCGCGACCATCGCCATCGCGGAGACCAATCCCCAGCCGCCCCAGTTCGAGACGCTGGACACGATCAGGTAGTCCGCGGGAATGGCGGCGCTGATCAGCTTGCCGTTGGGAATGTCGTCGTGAACGATGTCCTCGGGCAGCACGCCCATGCCGATTTCATTGCCACCGTCGCCGATCCCGATCGTGATCCACGGACGCGGCCACCCGGGATCCTCGAACAGCAGATGCAGCGGAGCGGTATCGTCGGACATGTCCGCGCCGTACTCGCGGTGCGGCTTGCCGTCGCTCGCGGGCGACACGCGCTCGATCGCGATCATATGGGTGACAGGACGTTCAGCCTCGCTGAGCCGCGCTCGCAGGGATTTGACCGATGCCGCGCTCACCGAGGTGATTTCGAACGCCACGTCTTTCGGCAGCTCGGTGATGACTGCCCAGACCGCCTTGCAACATGGCGCGTCCGAAATCACCGTCACCGGTATGCCCAGGTTCGACAGCGCGGCGGCCAGATGGGCCATGCCGCCCAGACCGTCCGTCTCCGGCGAGGGCGGGACGGCATTGCGTATGAAAAAACCGGTCACGATACCGACGTGGGCGTTCGGCGTGCTTACGATCGAACGCGCAGCGGCTTCCAGCTGACCTTCGACGAACCGCTTCATGCGGCCAATGTCGCGCCGGACGGTTTGGCCAATGATGTCTTCGACTTTTGCAATTCCCATTTTCCAATCTCAGTAGCAACGTTGTTCATGCGAGGCGCGACGATCGTTCAGACCGGAATCTTCGTTTCATAATCGATTCCGATCGAACAGAGCAGCAGGCCGATGCCCATTGCGGCGAAACACATCAGCGCAAGGAAGTAGGAGCCCGTGAATTGAACGATCGCGCCGATTGCGATCGGGATCACCATGCCGCCGAGATTCCCACCGAAATTGAGCAGACCGCCGAGCACGCCCACCTTGTTGCGCGAGGCGAGCATCGCGGGGATCGACCAGTACAGACCGCCCCACCGCAGAAAAAAGAGCGTAATGGACAGCAGAATCACGACCATCGTGGGGCTCGTCGCATGGGCCACTGAAAACACGGCGATCGTCGCAACCACGCCAGCAATACCGAAGAAAGTGCGCATGACGCGGTTCGGCGCCGCACCGCTGGCGAGCCACTTGTCGGCGACGTAGGCTCCCGAGAGTTCACCGACGAAACCGCAAAAGAAGATCACGAAGCTGGCACCGCCCATTTGCTGGATATTGAAACCCTGCACTTTCTGGAGATAGGTGGGCATCCATGTCAGCAGGCCGTAGTACAGCGTCGTGCAACACATGAAACCCACGAACATCAGCAATACGGAGCGATACTTGAAGAAATCGAGCGCGTTGCCCGACAGGTTGTCGGCTTCCTTTTCATCTTCCTTGCGCCGGGCCCGTTCGATGTGTTCCGCTTCGGCTTCGTTGACCCCGGCGTGCTCGCGCGGCTGATTCTTGATGTAGTACCAGGCTCCGATGCCGCACAGGATCGTGCCGACGCCGGCAATCGCGAACGCTGTGCGCCATGAGTGTGCGACCACGATCAGCCAGGTGATCAGCACCGATCCGAGTGCCGCGCCGAGCGGCGAGCCGCCATCCATGAGCGATGCGCCACGGACCCGCTCGTGCTGAGTAAGCCACATCGCATTGAGCGCACCTCCCGCAGAGGCAACGGGCGCTTCGGCCACACCGAGTCCGAGCCTCGTGGCAAGCAGGCTCATCGCATTGGTGGTCAACGCGCCAAGACCCTGGAAGGCCCCCCAGAGCAGAGTGCAAAGCGCGAGGACCAGCCGCGGCTTGAAGCGGTCGACTGCCATGCCGCCCGGAATCTGCATCAGCGTGTACGACCAGAAAAACGAACTCATGATGATGCCTTGCATGACCGGTGAAAGCGTGAACTCGCTTGCGATCATCGGCATCGCGACGGACAGCGAGGCACGGTCGATATAGTTGACCGTCACCAGCAGCAACATGATGAGGAAGATCTTCCAGCGAACCGACGTCTTCGACTGGGCGTGCACCATGACCGCTGAAGTTGCTCTGCTCATGCCTGTTCTCCTGATTCGCCGTTTGAAGGTCATACACGCGCGGCGCGTTGCGCACTGGCGGTTTATCAACGGTCATCTGCTACGCCGCAGGCGTCCGTTTAGTGCTGCATGTGATTGAGTATAGGTGCGCGGATTTGAAGCGAGATAATCGAAAGCCGCCCGCACAATCGATAGAAATCGCTGATCACGTATGCGCGCCTCGTGCAGGTTTTTTGCGCGGCACCGCTGAAGCAACAATGGCCGCTGCGATAGCGGCCATTGCCATTGACGTCACCACCGAGCCCCTAACGCGCGGTCGTGCGGCTCAGGGTGTCGAGACAAGCCTTGCTTGCGGAAGAGATGTCGCCCGAATTGACGGCTTATCCTCGCCCTCTGACAAACCGCGCGCGCGTCGGCTTCAACAGGAACATCGCGAGCGCGGCCGTGCTCACATCGAGCACAATCGCACAGCCGAACACCGGCACCCAGCTACCGGTTTGTTGATGCAGCAGCGCGGCCAGCGGGCCGCCAAAGATCGAGCCAATGCCGAACGAGATATACAGCCAGCCGTAATTCGCCGTGGCAAAACGGGTGCCAAAGGTATCGGTCAGCGTCGAGGGGAACAGCGAAAAAATCTCACCCCAGCCGAAGAAGACCACGCCGGACAGCAGCACGAACAGGACCGCGTTGTCGCGCGTCATCAGCCAGAGGGCCATCGCCACGCCCTCCAGCGCGAACGCGAAACACATCGTATTTTCGCGCCCCAGACGATCCGATATCCAGCCGAACAGCGGACGGGTCAGCCCGTTTGTGAAGCGGTCGATCGTCAATGCCAGCGGCAACGCGGCGAGCCCGAAGACAAGTACCTTGCTGACGCCGAAGTCGGCGGCGAAGCTCGCCATCTGGGACGTGACCATGAGGCCGGAGGTGGACATCATCGTCATCATCACGAACATCAGCCAGAACAGCGGCGTCTTGAGCATCTCGGACGGACGGTAGTCGCGCGTCGCGGGCGCTGTCGGGGATACGGCCGAGCCGATATGAGGCGCAGCGGGCGGTACGCGCAGGCCCTGCGAGGCGAGCAGGCCGACGGCCGCGAAGATGATGCCGTATAGCCACAGCGTGGATTCGACACCGTGCGCCGCCAGCGATGCGGAGATTGGAAAAGTGGTGACAATGGCGCCCATGCCGTAGCCTGCTGCCGCTACACCGGCGGCGAAGCCACGTCGATCGGGAAACCAGCGAACCACGAATCCGACAACGCCGACGTAGACGATGCCGGTACCCAGACCGCCAATGCCGCCATACGTGAGGTACAGCATCGACGTGGTGTGCGCATACGAAGCCAGCACCCAGCTCACGCCTGCCAGCAACGTACCGATCGAGATCAGCATGCGCGGCCCGAAACGATCGATCAGGGCACCCTGGAATGGTGAAAAGAATGCTTGCAGCAGAACCAGCAGGGAGAATGTCACTTGCAGTTCCGGAAGCGCAATGCCGAGTTTGGCCATGAGCGGCTTCGTCATCAGCGTCCATACATATTGCGGACTCGAAATCGTCATCATACAAACCAGGCCGAGTCCGAGCTGGATCCAGCGGGTATGCGCGGCCGTTTGCGCGCCGGGCGAGGCGGCGCCTCTGAATGGTTGCGTACGGGTGTTCACTGTGATTCTCTCCGTTTTGGCTTGACGTATCGACAGATGGACGGACGAGCGCCGTCCTTGCCGTCGGCGCGAACGCTCGCGGGTCGTCATTGAAAAAAGGGTGCGGGCGCAACGGGCGCCCGCGGTTCAGCAGACGCGCTTACCAGCCCGCTGCGGATCCGTCGCTGCGCGGGTCATAGCCCGCCTCCAGACATCCGTTGCTGTGCCGGACGATCGCGCCGGCGTGGCCCATTGCCTCGTCGTATGGCAGCATCTGCTCCACGTCGTGGCCGAGAAGGCGCAGCGCATTGAACGTCTCGGCGGGAAAACGTGCCTCCAGCTTGAGCGTTTCACTGGTGCGCCCCCAGGTGCGGCCCAGCAGCCAGCGCGGCGCATCGATAGCGGCTTGCGGATTCCAGCCGAACTGCGCGATCCGCGAAAACACGGCGCTTTGCGATTGCGGCTGACCGTCGCCACCCATGTTTCCGTACACCATCGTGCGTCCATCAGTGAAGCGCGCGAGTGCCGGGTTCAGCGTGTGAAACGGCCGTCGTCCCGGCGTAAGGGGATTGCGTGCGGACGGATCGAGCGAGAAGCTACAGCCGCGGTTTTGCCAGTTGATGCCCGAATCCGCAAGCACGAGTCCGCTGCCGAACTCGTGATAAATGCTCTGGATAAAGCTGACCGCCACGCCATCGCCGTCGATCACGCCGAGCCACACCGTGTCGGCCGGTCCGAGACCGCGACCCCACGGGGCCGCCGCGGACATCGAAATCTGCGCGGCCATCGCGTCGAGCACAGGCGGCGCAAGCAGCGTTTGCGGATCGACCTGCATGTAATCCGGGTCGGTGATGTGCTTGTCGCGGACGGCGAACGCGAGCTTGGCCGCCTCCACGCACGCGTGGACGTATTCGGGCCCGAGCGGATCCATATCGTCGCGCAGGACGCGGTCGAGCACACCGAGAATCTGCAGCGATACAAGCCCCTGTGTGGGCGGCGGCATGTTGTAGATCGTGCCGAGCGAATGTGTGAGCGCCAGCGGCGTGCGCAGCCTCGCGTGATGCTGTTCAAGGTCTGCCAGCGACAGTGGACTGTCGAGGGCGTGCAGGTCGGCGGCGATGCTGCGCGCGAGGTCGCCGCGGTAGAAGTCGTCGAGACCCGCGTGGGCGAGACGCTCGAGCGTCGCGGCAAGACGTGGCTGCACAAAGCGCTCGCCAACGGCCGGCACGCCCAGCGGGTTGTCGGCCGTCAGAAACGTTTCGGCAAACCCCGCCACCGACACCAGTTCCTGCCGCTTGAGCGCGACGCATTCGGACTGGCTGCGCGTGACCGGGATACCGCCGCCCGCATAAGTGATCGCATCTTCCAGCAGGCGCGCGACCGGGAGCTTGCCGCCGAGGTTGTCAGCGGACCAACGATGCGCCAACGCCCAACCCGATACGGTGCCGGCCACGGTATTCGCCGCCATCGGGCCGCGAAACGGAATGGATTGCAGGCCGCGCGCGCGATAGGCGTCGATCGTCGCCGCCGATGCCGCCGCGCCGCACGCCTCGATGCCGACTGGCTCTTCGCCCGGCCGCGAAATCAACCAGAAGCCGTCACCGCCGATGCTGTTCATATGCGGATACACCGCTGCGATGGTCGCCGCTGCGGCAATCATCGCCTCGACGGCATTGCCTCCATCGCGCAGGATCGCGAGCGCGCTTTGCGACGCGAGCGCATGGGGTGTGACCGCCATCCCGCGAATGCCGCGCGCAGGATTCAGGAATTCTGCTGACATGTTTCCTCATCAATTAAAACGATCATTGCCAGCCGTTCAGCCGCTACGGGTTCGCATGACCGCGTGATACTTGCTGCACACAACGATGCTGGCCTTAGCGAGAAGCCACTTCGGCTGCCCAGCCGGTTCTGCCTTCTACCCACTTCGCAAGCGAGAGCAACGCGGCGTCGCATCGACTCGCACCGACCAGTTGCGCGCCAAGCGGCAGCCCGGCCGGACCGAAGCCAACCGGTAACGTCACAGCCGGCACGCCGAGGAAGGTCCAGGGCGTGCAGAACGCCGCATCGCCCGTATAGTCGAGCCCGCGCGGTGCCTCGCCCGATGCGGGCGCCACCAGCAGCGCGTCCAGTCCCGCCGTTTCGGTGAGCCACCGGTCGAAGCGAAGCGCCATCTGTACCTGCAATGCCTTCGCTTGCGCATATTCAGTAGCAGGCAAAGCGCGGCCTTGCTCGACAAGAGCGGTAATCGATGCGCTGACCATAGCCGGCGAACGGTCTATCAGTTCGCCATGTGTCAGCGCGGCTTCAACTGCGAGCAGGACCGCAGCATGCCTTGCAGCGTCGGCCAGTTCGACGGGCAAGTCGGCATTGACGATTTCAGCGCCGTCCGCGCGCAAACGTAAGGCCAGTTGGCTCAGAACGTGTTGCTGCGCCTCGTCGACCGGTCCACCGATCTGCTCGCGCAACACGCCGATGCGTGGCGGCCGCTTCGTCGCATTGCCTGGGTCTTTCCCCTGGCGGTTGCTATGCGAGGCGTGTGGATCGTCCGGATCGGTACCCGCCAGAATGGACAGCGCATGAACGGCATCGGCGACATTGGTGGTGAAAACGCCAAGGTGATCGAGCGAGCCTGACAACGGCAGGACGCCGGTCCGCGCGATCGTGCCGTAACTCGGCTTTACCCCGACCACACCGCAATACGCGGCGGGACGGATGACGGATCCGAACGTCTGCGTGCCGAGCGCGAGCGGCACGATGCCTGCCGCAACGGCGGCGGCCGAACCGCTCGATGAACCGCCAGGCGTGTGATCGCGATTCCAGGGGTTGGTCGTTGCGCCGGGCTGACGCCAGGCGAACTCGGTGGTGACCGTTTTGCCGAGTACAGTGGCGCCCGCTTCGCGCAAACGGGCGACTACCCATGCGTCCTTCTCCGGCCGGCGGCCCTCGTAGGCAGGCGATCCATACGCGGTGGGCATATCGGCCGTATCGATCAGGTCCTTGACGCCGACAGCGACGCCCGCGAGCGGCGCGTCGGGATCGGCACGATTGACTAACGGCGAAGGCGGCAGATGGATGAATGCCTGCAACTGAGGCTGCATTCGGTGCGCGGCGTCGAATGCCTGTTGGACAGTCTGTTCGACCGTGCGCGTTCCGCCGCGGATCGCGTCACGAATTTCGCGGATAGTCGGGAAGGGGGAAGAAAGGCTCATTTCGCGGCCAGTGCCTGATGAATGTAGTTCTGCTCGATGAAGGTGGTGTATTTCGGCTGCTGCTTCAAGTTGCCGAGTGAGATCTGCGTATCCATGGCAACCGTCAGCGCTTTCGGGGTGATGTCGACGTTCTTCGGATACACGCCTTCGTTCAGCATGCGTTTTACCGCGGCGTTCACGACCTCCGGATCGAGGCCGGGAAACTCCCGGCGGGCGATTGCCAGGGTCTCCGTAGGATTGTTCTGCATGAAGACGAGTGCCTGTTCCATACCTTTTACGAACCGTGCCGCCACGTCGGGGTCCACGCTCCTTTTCGCCGAGATCGCCGAGAATGCATATTCGCCGTATAACTTCGGGAAGCCGATCACCACTTTCATGCCCTTGGCAACGGCCTGGTCAGCGCCGGGCTCGTACATCACCGCAATCCTGGACTGGCCCGCGACCAATGGGCCGATTTCGGAGCCGAGCGGGACCTGGGAGAGTTTCACGTCGGCCGGCGACATGCCGTTCTCTTTCATCAACTTGAAGAATAGCGACGTGCTGGTGGTCGGCATCTGACCCGACACGACCGTCTGGCCCTTCACGTCCTTGATGCTGGAGAATTTGCTGTCCGGCGAGGCGACGATCCACACCGCGGCGCCGTTCACAACGTTGGCGATCACATCGACATCGGCGCCTTTTTCCGCCGCGACGGCAGTCCATTCAGGACCATGCAGGGAGAAGTCCGCGCTGCCCGACAGCACGGCCGATAACGCCGCGCTCGGACTGCCCGCCGTCTGCTTGGTCACGTCGAGCCCTTCCTTGGTGAAGAAACCGCCGTCGATAGCGACGTAAAGCGGCAGATACAGCATCGACTGAAAGGCCTGCGAAATAACCGCCTTTTTGTCGGCGGCCACCGCGGGCGTTGCGATGCTGACGGCAGACATGGCGACTGCTGTGGTCAGCGCTGCCAGCATTCTTCTTGCACGGATTGCCATTTTCAGGTCCAGAGAAAAGTTAGATTGACGGGCAAAAAAGCAGACATTCGACGTTGTATGGCGATGCCGTCAAACCCGCAGCGTCGGTGCGTTGGACACCTGTCGCCACGGCAGCAGCTTGCGTTCGATCAGGTCGATCAGGAAATACAGCACGAAGCCAATCGCCATCAGCACGAACAGGCCGGCCCATACGGTGTTCAGATCGTAAAGACTTGAAGCCGTAAAGATCATGTGGCCGAGCCCTTTCTCTGACGAAATGAATTCACCCACTACCGCGCCCACCAGACCGAAACCGATATTGATGCGGAACGTCGAGATCACATAAGGCAGCGTGAACGGAATCACGACTTTCAGGAATACGTCGTTCTTGTTCGCGCCGAGCGTGACAAGGAGTGCCTGAAGATCAGGATCGGCCTCTTTCGCTGCCTCGTAGGCGGCGATTAGCGCGACAATTGCCGTTAGCGAAATTGCCAGCGCAACTTTCGAAACGAGGCCGGTACCGAACCAGAGAATCACGATCGGGGCGAAAGCGATCTTCGGCACGCTATTGATCGCGACGATAAACGGCTCGATCAGCCGCGCGACGAATGGCGAATACCACAGTGCGAGACCGCAGACCGAGCCGACGGCGGTGCCGAACAGAAAGCCGAGCATGGCTTCGAACATGGTGTAGCCGATATCGACGAACAGATCGCCCGACCCAGCGGAGCGAGCTAACGCGTCGTAGATTTTTGTCGGCGAGCCGACCAGGAAGTTCGATACCCAGCCAAGGCGCGCAGCGCCTTCCCATATCGCAAAGAATGCAATCACCGCGACGAGTTGCAGAGCCGTGCGTCCCCATCCGGTATTCAGCACTGGGCCTGGACGCGCCTGGCTGCCTGTCGCGGAGACTTTCGCGTTATTGATGGATGCGGGGCTGCTCATGCTGCTTTAACCTCGGTCTGGATATCGAGTTCCGCGCAAAGCGCGTGAAAGTAGCCGGGGAAGTTCGGATCGCTGCGCGCGCCGATTGGCGAGCGCGAGGCGATCTCGATGTCATAGACCTTTTTGACTTGCGAAGGGCGGCCGCCTAGCACCACAACACGCTTTGACAGCGCGACTGCTTCGTCGATGTCGTGTGTGACCAGCACGACCGTCTTGTGGAATGTCTCGACTGCTTCCATCAGCACGCCTTCCAGATACAGCCGGGTCTGATAGTCGAGAGCTGAGAACGGCTCGTCCAGCAGGATGATGTCGGGGTCGTTGATCAAGGTGCGGATCAGCGCGACGCGCTGACGCATGCCGCCCGACAGCATGCGGGGATAGGCATTTTCAAAACCTGCGAGGCCGTAGGTATTGAGGTATTCCATTGCCGTTTCACGCGCTTGCGCAACCGGCATGCGGGACAATTCCGGGCCGATCAGAACGTTCTGCAATACGGTACGCCACGGCAACAGCAGATCCCGCTGCATCATGTAGCCCACCTTGCCGCGCAATCCGGTGACCGCCTCGCCTCGATAGACGATCTCGCCGCTGTCGGGTTCGAGAAGGCCGGCGATCACGTTGAACACGGTCGTCTTCCCGCAGCCCGACGGACCAATGATGCTGACGAAATCTCGCTCATTGATGTCGAACGACAGGCCCCCCAGCACATCGACTGATCCCTGCTTGCTGGAAAAGGATTTGCGAATGTTTCGCAACGCTAGTTGAACTGCCATGCTGGTCCTCGTGCTGAACTGGAATCACTGCGCGCGTCGCTTACGTTGCAACTGCGCGCTGTGTCGGTACACGGCTGGTCGGCGAGTGTGATGCCCGACCGGCGAATGCTATTGCCGATTTCGACGCCTGCCGACGAAAAAAACGTGCAAATTGCAACAATTGAAATTCTCACATTGATGTGCATAAAACGTGCCATCGCGGGGAAAACCTATGTGCAAGCGCGAATCGCTTATTTACGAGCGAACTTGGGGCACGTTGCCATGTTCGGGAAGCGTGCAGATGTGCGCGACGAAGGTGCATCGGGCACAACGATATCGGCGGCGCACCATCGCTGGTCGACACGCAATTGTCGGGTGGCGAAAGGCGGTCGCAAGACATTCAGGCGTGGAGGACAATGCGGGAGTCGCTTGCGGAACTGATGTGGTGTGCGACGGCGATCGCCTAAGCGCGTCCATTGGCGCTTTGCGACTGGGACCCCAAAAAAAGGCCATGCGATATGCAGCTGTATCGATGCACCGCACTTAAAGAAACCGTGTGGTTTCCGGCACATGTCATTGCTGCAAAGGGAGAGCGGGCTGAAATGCAGAATTAGGCCGGTCGGTCACCTGCGATTCGCACTGCAGCCCGTAACGCGTCAATCGAGCCCGGCTGGCAACCGGGATGGTGCCGCGCATCTAGTCCGTATCGCTGACGCGCTCCCAGAATGCGAATGCAGTGGCGCAGGCATCGCGCGACGCGCCCGTGGCGAGAAGCAGCCAGAGAAGCAGACGCGCCTTGCGCGGCCCGAGCCAGCCCGAGAACAAAGCGCCACGGCGGGCGAGGTCCATTTCTGAACCGGCGAAGCCATAGGTGCGCGCTGCCGTCGTTCCCGATCCGGTGCGGCTGGCGATGACGATCGGCAGGCGCGGCGCAAGCGCCTCGATGCGCTTTGCTTCGTCTTCCGAAACATGGCCCGCGCCATAGGCGGCGATGACGATGCCGTGATATCCCGCTTGAGCGACTGCGTCGAGCATCTCGCCCGTCTCGCCCAGACATGTTTCGACGAGGGCGACTCGAACCGACGGATCGCGAACGGCAAAGCGCTGAGAATAACGTCTGGGCGGTGGACGAAAATACTGGGGCAAACCTTCGAGCACCATGCCGGCCGGCCCGACGACGGGCGACTCGAAGGTCTCGACGGACATCGAGTTCGCTTTGCGCACCCAGCGCGCCTCGTGGATCGTGTTGTTCATCACCACGGCGACCCCGCGCCCGCGACTGCCGCCATGCGCAGCGCAGGTCACCGCGGCAAGAATGTTGGCGGGCCCGTCCGCACCGGCGGTCAGCGGCGTGCGCATTGCGCCTGTGAGCACCAGCGGCTGCGGGTGCGTCCACAGAAGATCGAGCAGAAAGGCGGTTTCCTCGAGTGTGTCGGTTCCCTGGGTGAGGACGATCCCGGCCGCGCCGTTGGCCACCATGCGTTCCGCCCACCCCAGACTCTCCAGCACATGCGCAAGCTTCAGCGAAGGGCTGGGCAGTTGCAAAAGCGTTTCGGCGTGAATTTGCGCGATCCCGGCCAGACCGGGGACCGCGGTTACCAATTGATGCGCGGACAGACGCGGTAGCGCGCCAGCGTCGGCGCTGTCCGCGGTCATGCATATCGTGCCGCCTAATGCACCGACGGCAATGCCTGGAGGGTTCATCGAAGCGTTCCTTAAGCCGGTTGTGCCGATCTATCCGTCGGACTAAGCAGCACCCAACGAGTTTCTGGCGGTCATGGCGCAACTGTTGCGTGGGATGGGAATTGCGTAAAATTCAAATGTTGTAGTGTGCAACGGAATCAAAGTACGTGAATGGGAGAACAGCATGTCGAAGGCGCCGTATCCAAGACTGGAACATTTGAATTTCCGCCTCGACGTACTCAGCGAGTTGGCCAAGGGCGTGGCGTCTGGCCTCTATGAAGCCGAATGCGATGTCACCCTGCGCGACCTGCGCGTGCTGCGTTTCGTCGACATGCAGCCGGGCATCTCCCTCGGTCCGCTGATCGAGCTGACATACCTTGAAAAGACGCTGGTTTCCAAGCTGGTCACCACGCTGGCCAATCGCGGCTTGCTGACCCGCTCTACCGGCACGACTGACGCACGTGTCATCAACCTGCACTTGACCCGGAAGGGGAAAACCATTGTTCGCAAGTGCGACCGGATCGGCAAGGATTTCGACGAGCAGCTCATGTCCGTTCTGTCAGCGGAGGAGAAGCGAGTGCTGTTTCACTGCGTCGACAAACTGACGGAACACGTTGAGGAAGGCGGTGAATGGACCGTCCCGCCGAAACGACGCAAGCGCACCGCCTGAATCATTTCGTCGCTATATGTGGCGCTCGTCGCTGCAGTCGTTTCTCTTGCCAGTCGAGGCTCATGCGCGTTTGGCCAGGTAGGCGTCAACCAACGCGACCAGCCGTTCTCGCCCGAAGCTTGCGTCGTGTCCGGCGTGTACCACCTGCACGGGCAATTCGCGCAAACGCTTCATTGTGCGCACATACGTTGGGATATCGGCGCCACCAATTTCATCCAGAAGCGGGCCATCGTAGATTGCATCGCCGGAGAACAGGGTGCCGGATGCCGCCTCCCACAGACCGATGCTGCCCGGTGAGTGGCCAGGCAGATGCAGTACCTCGAAGTGCCGGTTGCCGAGGTCGACAATGTTCCCCTCTTTGACGATTTCCGTAACGGATGCCGCGCGTATCTCGTAGTCGGACATCACATAGTCCGCGTGGGGCAGAGCGGTGATCAAATCGCCGTCGAACGGATAGCCCGCTTCACGGTACCGGCGTATCGCCTTCTCGCCCAGTACCGATGCGAGCAGTGTGCCGCGCTCGCGCGGCGAACGCAGGTTATCGGCCTCCAACTCGTGGACCAGCGTATGCGCGAACTCATGATGTCCGCCAATGTGGTCCGAATGCGTGTGCGTTGCAACGGCCGTCACGTTGTTTTGCAGAAGATGCTGGGCCGCCTCCCGCAGACTGGCGATGCCCATGCCGGTATCGATCATCAGGTCGCGGTCGCGACCGCGTATGTGCCAGATATTGCAGCGCATCAGCGGCACGACATGAGGCTCCCACAGCAGCGTGATATCGTCGCTGATACGTTTTAGTTCGAACCATCGGTCGGCAATCGGCAGCATAGTCATCCAGCGTCGGTAGCATACGAGATGCATACTCTGACACACTATGCCGCGCCGATCCAGAGCCGGCTGCAATCGACCGCAGTGACCCGGGAGTCGCGCGAGGTATTCGCCCAGAACCGCCGGCAGAGCCCTGTTCGCACTCGCCGCGCGCCGGGCGCACGATCACCGACTCAACCGACGCGCTGTGAGATGCGCGTTGTGAGCGCAAGACGCGATCCTGTGACAAATCGTCGATGGACTCGTGTCCTCGGCGCAGATGAAAATCACAACTCCGATCAGCACGCAGGAGTATGCCATGGGCCACGCGGAAGTCCGCGAGTTGCAGATTCCCAAACCAATCGGCGGACGCTTGCCGCCGCCGCCGGTATTCGCCAGCCTCGACGAAGAACGGCAACACCGCAAGCTCAAACTCGCTGCGGCATTTCGCATCTTTGCGCGATTCGGGCTGGCCGAAGGCATAGCCGGACATATCACGGTCCGCGATCCGGAGTTTCATGACCGGTTCTGGGTCAATCCGTACGCGCAGCATTTTTCGTCGATCCATCCCGACGATCTCGTTTGCATTGACGACGAGGCCAACGTTCATCATGGGAGCGGGCCCGTCAATGCCGCGGCGGCGGCGATTCACTGCGGCATTCATGGCGCGAATCCCGATGTCGTTGCGGCCGCCCATACACACACGCCTTCTGGCCGCGCATTTTCAGCGCGCGCTCGGCTTCTTGCGCCGCTCAATCAGGAAGCTTGTCTCTTCTACGACGATCACGTGCTATTTCGCGGCGAGGTAGTCGTACTCGCGACCGAAGAGGGCCGCCGGATCGCGGAGACGATGGGTACAAAGCGTGCAGCCGTTCTGCTCAATCATGGGCTGCTGACCGTCGGTTCTTCGGTCGACGCAGCGGCTTATCGTTTCATTGCCATGGAGCGCTGCTGCCAGGTGCAATTGCTGGCCGAGGCGGCAGGTCCGATTGAGCCGCTATCGGATGAGGACGCACGGGCAACGCGCGCGCAACTGGGATCGGACTACGTAGCATGGCTCAACTTTCAGGGGCTCTACCAGCAACTCCTGCGTGACAGCCCCGATCTGCGCGAACTCGCGTCGACACGGACGTCGTCAGTTTGACGCAAGCGTTGTTTCGAAGGCTGCCGTGCGGTCATGTTGGCAGCTTTCGCGATAGTTGCGCACGGCCGCGCCCAGCCATTGATCGAAACGCTTAAGCGGCTCCCAGTCGCGCTTCTGCTCGGGAAACGAGTAGTAGACGGTTTCCGGATTGGGAATCGAATGAGGATGTGCCTGCACGAGTGCGCCGCTGCGCAGCTCCCGTTCGATCAGGATGCGTGGGAGCAACGCCACGCCTAGCCCGGAAAGCGCGGCGTTGATTGCCATGATGAACATGTCGTAGTGCTGGTTCGCCGCGCTATGTTCGGTGATCTGCGTGGACGCGCTTTCGGACCATGCAGCCCACGCGCGCGGAAGATCGCGGGTGTGAATCCATGGCAGCGTGCTGATCTTTTCGCTGCTCAAGCTATCGCACCTGCCGATCAACCCCGGCGCACAGACAGGAAGAATTCTGTCGTCGCTCACGAGCGGTTGCCCCGGCATGCCGGGCCACAGGCTCTGTCCGAAATAGATCGCCGCGTCGAAGCTTGAATTGTCGAAGAACGTCGGCTGGTCGCGCCCCATGATGTGAAGTTGCAGATCCGCATTGAGCGCGTAAAAGTCATGCAGACGCGGGATCAGCCATTGAGACGCGAACGTGACGCCGACCGCCAACTGGATCTTCACCTCGCTTTGCTGGCGTATCAACTCGAGCGTATCGCGGCGAATCTGGTCGAGATGGACGCGAATGCGCCGCGCGTACTCGGCGCCCGCCGCGGACAGTACCAGCCGCTGGCGTACCCGCTCGAACAGCGAGATGCCCAGATGAGCCTCGAGCTCGTTGACCTTCTTGCAGACGGCACCATGCGTTTGCGACAGCTCGATCGCGGCTTTCGAAAAACTTTCATGTCGCGCTGCGGCTTCAAAAGCTTGCAGCGCACTGAGACTGGGAACACCGCGGCGCATCGGGAATCCTTGCTGGCGAAAAGAATTGGGCAATGGATTCTTCGATGATAGACCGAAGGACTGCGAGGCGCTGCCCACGCTCATTCACTGGCAAGCTGCGCCCGGCCGACATTACGCCAGCGAGTCTCGAGCAGCGTGACCGTGATGGATGCGAGCACCATCGTCGCGGCGATGCCGACAAATGCGAGCACAAACGTGCCGGTCGTATCCTTCACCCAGCCAATAAGATAAGGCAGCAAAAATCCTGACGACACCCCAATGCTCGTAATCAGCGCGATGCCGGCCGCAGCAGCGCGATCAGTGAGGATGCGGCTGGGCAACTGCCAGAAGGTCGTGATGCTGCAGAAGCAGGCCGCGGCGCCGATCGAGAGGGCGATGATCGCCTGGTACGGAGACTTCAGCAGCAGGGCCACCGAGAGCGCGGCCGCGCACACCAGCAGGGGCCCCGCCACGTGCCGGGCGCCGACTGGATGGCGGCTCACCACACGCCCCCAAACCAGCGTCGCGACAGTGGCCACGCCAAAGGGAATCGCAGTGATCAACCCGATATCCACGAGGCTGTACTTCACTCCGAAAGTGCTTTCAAACGTCTTGATGACTTGCGGCAGAAAATAGAGCAAGCCGATGATGCCGGCGTTCGTGCCGAAGTAGACGACACCCAGCGCCCAGACTTTCGGATTGGCAAGCGCCTTCCAGGCGCTTACCGGCGAGGCCCCGGCCTCGGCCTCGGCCCGTTCGGCTGCCAGCGCGGCGGCGATTTCACTCTTTTCCGCAGCGGAAAGCCAGCGGGTGCGGGACGGGTTGTCCGTCAAACAGAAGAAGGTGATTGCGGCCAGGATGATTGCAGGTACGCCCTCCAGCAGAATCATGGCACGCCAGCCGGTGATCCCGAACACGTTTGCATGCGCCATCAGCCATGTCGATACGGGTGCCCCGAGCACGCCGGTCAGCGGGATCGCCGTCACGAACAGGGACATCATCCATACGCGATTGCGCGCCGGCATCCACAGCGTGAGGTAATACACCATGCCCGGGAACAGGCCGGCTTCGAACGCGCCCAGACAGAAGCGGGCGATATAGAGCCAGCGGGAGTCCGGGACGAAGCTCGTCAGCGAGGAGAGCAGACCCCAACTGAGCAGAATGCGCGTCATCCACAGCCGTGCGCCAAACCGATGCATGCACAGGTTGCTCGGCACCTCGAACAGAATATAGCCAAGAAAAAACAGACTTGCGGCGAAGCCGTATTGCGCCGTTGTCATGTGGAGCTCGGCGTTCATGGTGAGCGCCGCATAGCCGATGTTCGCGCGATCAAGCTGGTTGGCGATGTACATCACAATCATTAGCGGCGCGAGCCGCCAGGCGATCCGTTTCATCAACCGATCAGAAATCGCGGGTTTGCGCGGCCCGAAATCCATGGTTTTCCTCCAGATTTGCGCGTGACGGCATGCTCTTGAGGATGATTAGGCGCTCTGAAAGAGGGTACGACAATGCACGAAAAATATTGACTCTGTGAGCAAACGTCACAGATTCGGGCGGTCGACCTGGCGATCATCCATTCGCGCAGACCGGTGGTCATTCGCTGGACCATCCTGAAGAATGTGCCGGTACGAACTCATTCGTGCCGGCGGGACGTCCGCAAACGCGAGCGGGTAGATGACAGCCGGTTTGCACGGGGCCGTCGCCACGCTTGCTCACGCGTGGTGGTGCCGGACTCTCGCTGCAAGGGGTTCAGCTTCAGTCACGGATCGCTTCAGCGTCCGGCTGCAGATTCGCTTGCCCGCGCATCAGCAGAAGCAGCGCGATCAGCACGAGGGCGATCGTCAAGCCGACAAAGAGCAGCGTGGCGCGTTCGATGCCGGCGAGCTGCGCAGCGATGCCAAGGCCGATCACAGGTAGTGAGATCGCCACATAAAGCACGACGAAGAAGCTGGACGTGACTTCCGCTCGCCTGTGCGCAGGCGCCACCGCCGCGATCTCGCCCAGCCCGGCGCGGAAGCTGATGCCTTGGCCGATTCCCGCCAGTGCGGTGCCGAGCAGAAGCACGCTGAGCGAGCGTTCCGGCACACACAGGCCGACACACATCAGTCCCACCACGAGTCCCAGGCAGCCGACCGCCTGCCGCCAACGGGCCGCTATGATGGTCTGCACGATCTGCCCGAGGGCGGAGCACGCGAACAGCAGGAACACAATCGAGCCGGTCACGACACCGCTGTGAAAGCCGAGCACGACCCGAATCAGCTGCGGCGCGACCGCCGCAAAGAAGCCCACCACCACGAAACCGGCAAACCCCGCGAGTGCGGCCGGAATGAACGCACGGCGCACCTCGACAGGAAGCGAAATTCTCTGCATGCCGAGCTTCACCCGCGCGGGAATCGCGGCGGTCTCCTGCACGCCGAGGACGGCTAGTGCGGCGATGCCGGCAAGCGCCAGATGCACTGCATAGGGCAAGCGCATCGGCCAGGGAAAGAGTTCGACCAGGATGCCGCTGAGCAAAGGACCGCAACCGAGCCCGAGCATATTGGAGGCGGTCGCCGCGAGCATGGCCTTGCCGCGCCACGCAGGCGGCGCGAGTTCGATCACGGCGACGGTGGCGGTTCCTGTGAAGATCCCGGCAGATATTCCGGACAGCAGGCGGCCGAGCATCAGCAGCGCCAGTCCGTCACTGAGCAGGAAAGTCAGCGCCGACGCGGCCGATGCGCACAACCCTGCCAGCAGCATGCGGCGACGCCCCAGCTGATCGGACCAGTTGCCGATCAGCAGCAGCGCACCTAGCACGCCGATCGCATATGAAGCATAGATTACGGTAATGACAGTGGGTGTAAAACCGAACTGCAGTTGGTAGTACCGATAGATTGCCGTTGGCAGCGTTGTCCCCATCATGTTGATGGCGAACGCTAACGCTACGGCGAGAAATGCGATGGGGGATTGCGCTGCGCCAGAAGCCACTTTCATTTAAACATCCCAACGGTTGCTCGAAGACCACGCGCAATTATGGGCAATTTCTCAGAACTCTGCTGGCCGCTCGACGTGACGTGGGTGCCGGGCTCGCAGGGCAGTGGCTACCTGAATGAGAGGGCACGTCACGCGGATGCGGATGATCGGGCCGCTTTTTCGCCGTGGTCGAACTCGTGTCGCGCCTTTTCCATTTCGCTCATGTGGACTTCGACCCAGTCCCATATCCCGCAGATCTTGTCGAGCAGGCTACGTCCCAGTGGCGTGAGTTGATAGTCGACCCGCGGTGGAATCACCGGATGCACGTAACGCGTCACGAGGCCGTCACGCTCGAGTTGCCGCAATGTCTTGGTGAGCATTTTCTGGCTGACGCCCTCGACCATGTCGCGCAGCCGCGAAAAACGCATCTCGCCGTGCGTGCCGAGCGCATCGATAACGAGGATCGTCCACTTGTCCGCGATCTGCTCGATGATGTTGCGCGCCAGGTCGTCAGTTCTTTTTTGCGGGTTGTCGTGGGCGGAAGCGCCGTCGCAGCAATTTGTATCCATGGGGAAAGTATGAAACCGTCAAGTGCCTTCTTGTGATCGCCGGATGCCGCTGAAATAATCGGTTCGCCCTGCCTGTTCGAAGGGCGCGTTGCCGTTAGTCAGATCGCATTCGACCCGGATGCGGTGCTTCAGGTAGTGCTTTACGCAGTGCTTTGATTTGAGAGCTTCACATGACTATTGAAACCATCGCAATTGAAGGTATCACGACCCCCGTCTCACGCATCGGCCTTGGCACCTGGGCCATCGGCGGATGGATGTGGGGTGGCACCGACGAAAAAGACTCGATCGCGGTGATCCGCCGGGCGCTTGATAGTGGTGTCAATCTGATCGATACGGCGCCGGTGTACGGCTTCGGCGCCTCGGAGGAAATTGTTGGCAAGGCGCTCGCCGACGGGTATCGGCACAAGGCGGTCATCGCAACCAAGGTCGCACTGGAATGGCAAGACGGCGAGGTGTTTCGCAATTCGTCGCCGGAGCGCATTCGTCAGGAAGTAGAGGATACGCTGCGTCGCTTGCGGACAGATTACATCGATCTGTATCAGGTTCACTGGCCCGACCCGCTCGTGCCGATCGAAGAGACCGCCGCGGTGCTCGACGATCTGCGCAAGGAAGGCAAGGTGCGGGCGTTGGGCGTCAGCAACTTCTCGCCTGCGCAAATGGATGCATTCCGGCGCGTGGCGCCGCTGTCGGCCACACAGCCGCCGTACAACCTGTTCGAGCGGGATATCGATCGTGACGTGCTGCCCTACGCAAAGCAGCATGGCCTCGTCGCGCTGGCCTACGGGGCGCTATGCCGCGGCCTGCTTGCGGGGCGTATCGGCGTCGAGACGCGCTTCGAGGGCGACGATCTGCGCCAGCGCGATCCGAAGTTTCGCGAGCCGCGCCGTAAGCAATATGTTGCGGCCGTGAAAGCGTTGAATGCGTTTGCGCGCGATAACTTCGACAAATCGGTGCTCGCGCTGGCGGTGCGCTGGGTGCTCGATCGCGGCCCGACGATCGCGCTATGGGGCGCGCGTCGTCCGGCGCAACTCGACGGGATCGAAGCAGTGTTCGGCTGGCGCCTCGACGAGAAGGCGTTCGCGCAGATCGACACGATCGTCGCGCAGTTCGTCAAGGATCCAGTGGGGCCGGAGTTCATGGCGCCGCCGCAACGTTTGCTCGTAGCCTGACAGGAGCCATTGAACATGCGAACTCTTCGACGCACCTTCATGATTCATTCAATCGGCGCCGCCGCGCTCGCGATCACCGGGCGCTCCGTCCGGGCAGCGCCCGCACAGCTGCAGGAGAGCGATCCTGCAGCGCAGGCGCTCGGATACAAGGCCGATGCGGCCCACGTCGACCGTACGAAATACCCGCGTTTCAGCAACAACCAGCGCTGCGCGAATTGCCAGTTCTACCAAGGTAAGCCGACCGATGCCAACGCGCTTTGTGCGCTGTTCGGCGCAAGGCAGGTGAGCGGAACTGGATGGTGCAATGCGTATCAGGCAAGAGCATGAACCGCGCGCGCAGGTAAGTCGGTCACCACGTGGCGCCCGCCGGTGTGGCGTGCGTCGACAACAAGGAGTGAACGGATGGAACTGATTGTGAATGGCGCGCATCACAACGTCGACGCCGACCCGAACATGCCGTTGCTGTGGGCGGTGCGCGACCTGCTGGGACTGCATGGCACCAAGTTCGGTTGCGGCGTGGGCGCATGCGGCGCGTGCACCGTCCACCTCGACGGCGTGGCAGTGCGCTCGTGCGTCACGTCGCTTGCGGATGCACAGGGCAGGTCCGTGACGACCATCGAAGGCCTGGGCAAGGGCGGCGAGCATCCTGTGCAGCGAGCGTGGAAAGCGGCCAATGTGCCGCAGTGCGGTTACTGCCAGCCTGGCCAGATGATGCAGGCCGCGTCGCTGCTCAAACAGACGCCGAAGCCGAGTGACGAGCAGATCGTCGAAGCGATGTCCGGCAATGTGTGCCGCTGCGGCACCTATCAACGTATCAAGATCGCCATCAAGGCAGCTGCGGAGCAGGCGTCATGAGCGAGATCGTCAATCTGAGCCGGCGCCGGGTGCTGAAGGGCACATTGGCGGGCGGCGTGGTGCTGGGCCTGCATGTCGACGGCGCACGCATGGCGTTCGCGGCGAGTCCGCTTGCCTCGGCGAGCGGTGTCAAAGCAGTGTTCGCACCGAACGTATATGTGTCGGTCGCGCCGTCTGGCGAGATCGTACTGGTGGTGCATCGCTCCGAGATGGGCACCGGCATCCGTACCAGCCTCGCGATGATCCTCTCGGACGAACTCGATGCCGACTGGAACACCGTCAGGGTTGTGCAGGCGCAAGGCGATGCGAAGTACGGCGACCAGAATACCGATGGCTCGCGCAGCATCCGCCAGTTTTTCCAGCCACTGCGCGAGGCAGGCGGCTCCGCGCGGCAGATGCTGATCGCGGCCGCGGCCGCGCGGTGGCACGTGAGCCCGGCGAGCTGCCGGACCGAACCCGGCCACGTGGTGCATACGGCAAGCGGGCGGCGCGTGTCATATGGCACGGTCGCGGAGGCTGCAGCGCGCCAGCCGGTGCCCGCTCGCGACACGCTGCAGTTGAAAAACGAGGAGACGTGGCGCTATATCGGCAAGTCCCTGCCGATCGTCGATCTCGACGACATCGTTCACGGTCGCGCGACGTACGGGATCGATGTCGTGTTGCCCGGGATGACCTACGCGTCGGTTGAACGTTCGCCCGTGTATGGCGCGACGCTCAAAAGCGTCGACTCGACTGACGCGATGAAGGTGCCCGGCGTGCTGCACGTCGTGCGCATTGCGTCGGCGCCGCTGCCCGCCGGCTTCCGACCGCTGGGCGGCGTCGCAGTGATCGCGACCAGCACGTGGGCCGCGGCGCAGGGACGCCAGAAGCTGAAGCTCGAATGGGACCTCGGGCCAAACGGCACCTACGATAGCCAGGCCTATCGCAAGGCGCTTGAAGACACGGCAAGCAAAACGGGCAAGGTCGTGCGCGGCAACGGCGATACCGCGGGCGCGCTGACAAACGCCGCTCGACACGTGTCGGCGGACTACTACGTGCCGCATCTGGCGCACGCCGCGATGGAACCGCTCGCAGCGACTGCATCGTTTGCGAACGGCGCCGTGCAGGTGTGGACCGCTACGCAGAATCCGCAGCAAGCACGTACGACCGTCGCGCAGGTACTCGGTGTGCAGGAGCAGGCCGTAACGATCAATGTCACGTTGCTCGGCGGCGGTTTCGGCCGCAAGTCGAAGCCCGACTATGTGGCGGAAGCCGCCTACCTGGCGCGCGAAGTCGGCGCTCCCGTCAAGCTGACGTGGACACGTGAGGACGACATACGTAACGACTATTTCCACGCGGTGTGCGCGCAGCACATGGAGGGCGGACTCGACGCGCAGGGCAAGACGATCGCATGGCTGCACCGGAGCGTGTTTCCGTCGATCGGGTCGACCTTCACACCGAACGTGACGTATGGTTCGGCGGGCGAACTCGGTCAGGGTGTGACGGACATGCCTTATGACGTTGCCAATGTGCAGTGCGAGAACGGCGCCGCGCCGGCGCATACACGAATCGGCTGGTATCGCTCGGTGTACAACATTCCGCACGGCTTCGCGCAGGGCTCGTTCGTCGACGAACTCGCCGCTGCGGCGCGGCAGGACCCGGTGCAGCATCTGCTGGCGCTGCTGGGTAGTCCACGGCATGTCGATCTGCACGCGCTGGGGGTCGATTATCCGAACTACGGTGCGTCGATCGACGAGTATCCCATCGATACCGCGCGCTTTGCCGCAGTGGTCCGAGCGGCGGCGGTGCGTTCGAACTGGTCCGCGGCATTGCCGGCACGCCACGGGCGTGGCATCGCTGTCCATCGCAGCTTTCTCACCTACGTTGCCGCGGTCGCGCAGGTGCAGGTGGCCGACGATGGCTCGGTGCGCGTGACCCGTGTCGATCTGGCGGTCGACTGCGGACGTATCGTCAATCCCGACCGCGTGGTCGCGCAGTTCGAAGGCGCGGTGGTCATGGCGCTGGGCAATACGCTGTATAGCGAACTGACATTCAGTCAGGGCGCCGCCGAGCAGTCGAACTTTACCGACTACCGGGTCGCCCGCATCGACTCCGTGCCGCAGACGCATGTGTATATCGTGCCGAGCGCGGCGCCGCCTGGCGGTGTCGGCGAACCGGGCGTGCCACCGACAATGGCTGCGATTTGCAATGCGATCCACCACGCGACCGGCACGCGGATTCGGGCATTGCCGGTCGATAGCGCGCTCTTGAAGCGGGCGTGAGCGGCGAACGGCCGGAGGGGGAGGCAAGGCTGCGCGGGTATCGCGCTCACCTGATCAGCGGGTCGTCGGCGCGGCATGAAAGGCGGCTCATTGGCCGCCTCTCATTGCGTTGCGCCGACGTGGCGTAGCGCTTCCTCTACAGCCGGATTGTGTTGCGCGATCGCCATTTGCAACGCGGTCCCGCCGCGCGCATCGGCATGATCGACCTTGGCACCGTGTGCGACGAGCACCGGAATCATATCGAGCCGGCCAAATAGCGCGGCAAACGACAATGCCGTTTCCCCCGCGTTGTTGGTCTGGTCGATGTCGCAATGCGTGTCGAGCAACATCGTTGCAATATTCGTCTCGCCTTTGAAGAGCGCGCCCATCAGTGCCGTATTGCCGTGCCGGTCGGCCGCGCAAGCGTTGGCGCCTGAGGAAAGCAGCGCCTTCAACGTGTCCGGGTGATTGTCGTACGCGCTAAGGATCAACGCGGTGTAGCCCTCGGGTGTCGTTGCCTCGAGCGGGAAATGGGCATCGATCAATGCCCGAACGATATCCGTGCGTCCCGCGCGCGCCGCGGCAAACCAGTCTTCGGTATAACGCGGCGTGTCCGTTACGGCCGAATACGTTCCCTGTTGATACACATGCTGCGCGCAACTCGCGGTTGCGAGTGCGGTCAGCGTGGCAACCGCCACGGTCCGAACAAGGCCCCGGGCAGCAAAAAAGCGTCGCATTACATTCTCCTGAGAAAGCAAACCGGTTCAGCGGGGAACCTGCTTGCGCAGGTTCCCCCATTCGCGTCAGTTGTCGCCCAGGTGTGCCGCCGCATCCTTCACGCGCGAGACATCCGCATGGGTCGCGCGCGCGAGGCGAGAACCATAGTCGGCGTCGGCCTTATAGAAGTACGAGAGCATTGCGTACTTGTTCGCGTCGTTGGTCACGCGACCGAGGTCGCCCGACAATGCCGTGATCAGGTCCGTCTTGTCGGTCTCGGACAGCGTCCGGTAGTACTCCCCGGCTTGACGGAAATCGAGTGTTTTGTGAATGGCTCGTTGCTGGGTCGTCCCCTTAAGCGGAGTCTGCACGGGCTTGAACTTATCCTGCTGGGCGATTTCGGCGACGCCGGATGGCTCGTAGTTCACTTCGCCCTTGCGATCGTCCTCATTCATGAGGCCGTCCTGATTGTTGTTGTAGACCGGCACGACGGGACGATTGATCGGCAACTGGTTGTAGTTCGGGCCAAGCCGATACATCTGCGTGTCGGCATAGGCGAACAGGCGGCCCTGCAACATCCGGTCCTCGGAAGGCTCGATCCCCGGCACGAGCCGCGACGGCGCGAATGCCGACTCTTCCGTGGACTCAAAATAATTATCCGGAACGCGGTTTAGCGTCATCGTGCCCACCTTCTGCTCGGGAATGGAAGCGGGCCATACCTTCGTGTCATCCAGCGGATCGAAATCGAACTTGTCCAGATCCTTCGGCGAAAGCACCTGGATGTAAAGGTCCCACTGCGGATACGAATGCGCCTTGACCGAGTTGTACAGGTCATTGGTCATCAAATTCCAGTCAGCGCCGATCGAATGCGCAATATCCTGTGGACGAATGCTCTCGATACCCTGACGGCTCTTCCAGTGAAACTTGACGTAGTGAACCTCACCCTTCGCATTGACGAACTTGAAAGCGTGCACACCGAAGCCGTCCATGTGGCGATACGAGTCCGGCATGCCCTCGTCCGTGTAAAGGTGCGTGAGCATGTTGGTTGCTTCGGGCGAATGGGCGAAAAAGTCGAACGCCAGATTCGGATCCTGCACGCCTGTCGATGCCGATGGTTTGTTCGCATGCACGAAGTCAGGAAACTTGATGGCATCCCGAATGAAGAAAATCGGCCAGTTGATGCCGACCATGTCCCAGTTCCCTTGCTGGGTGTAGAACTTGACGGCGAAACCGCGTGGGTCGCGTGCCTGCTCGGGCGAACCGCGGTAGCCCATCACTGTCGAGAATCGAACGAAGACGGGCGTCTTCGATCCAGGCGTGAAGACCTGGGCGGAAGTGAGGGAACTGATGTCCGCAGTCGGCACGAACTCGCCGAAGATACCCGTGCCACGCGCATGCACCACGCGTTCGGGTATGCGCTCCCGATCGAAGCGCTGCAGTTTCTCGATGAGATGAGAGTCCTGCAGGAGGACCGGACCTTCGGGCCCCGCTGTCTGAGAGTTCTGGTTGTCGCCGACTGGCGACCCGCTGTCCTGGGTCATATCCACGGCATGCGCCGGTTGAGCGAGCGCAATGGCTGAGACGATCGAGAAAATGCTTGCAGCAATCTGTGTCTTCAATACTTTCACTTTATATTCCTGGTTCAAGGGGAGGCCGGAGAAATCCTATGACCCAGGCGTTCTATTATCCAATCTCTTTTTTCTATCATTTCAATAGTTGCCGAATTACTTTCAAAAATAAAATTTGTTCTTAAAATGAAAGAAAAAATGAGTTGGCTATTTGCGTGGGGGAGATTGAGGATACAGTCTTATCAACCAGGTCAACGAGAAGGGGTGAGGGCGGTGTGCGTCTCACCCGGGTCAAGAGATTGGGCGATAATTGAGTATTTTTACTCATGTGTTTATGATTGGCGTATCGATTTGCTGAAATTAAAAAGGATAATTTAATAGTTTCGTAAATTGAGTTAATTGGTCTCTTCAGTTGCGTAAATTGGGGTGTCTTATGGGTTGCCAGAAACCCGAGGCACACGCCCCGCCTTTTATCTGGATCCGCCATTTGTTAAGACGCGCTAGCAGTGCCCAATGAATGGCATCCTGTTTGCCAAATCAGACATGTTCAGGACGTTCACGACCAAGGGGGCGTTGCAACGCACCGCTTGTGCGATGCGCGTCGGATTGCACGCTTGAACAACGTGCAGTGAACGGCCAGCAGCCGATCCGTGCGTTGGAGTCGCTGACATCTGTCGGTCAACGAAATGAAATGCCCCACCTTTAGAAGAGGCAGGGCATCGAGGGGTTACTTCAGGGGGCCTTCAGATCAGGTTCGCGACGAGGGCGCATAGAAGGGTTCACGCTTTGGTGTCTGCGCAAAATACTCGCTGTAGAACGCCTTCACGTAAGGAAACACCGCTGAACCCAATTCACGCCTGGCCTGATCCTGCGACGTGCGCGGCTTCGCCAGAATCTGCTCGATCTCGCGCAGGATCGCATCACGATCTATGCGCGTGAATCGACCTTGGTTATACACGACCTCGCCTGCGATCATCACCGTGTCGACCGCATTCGTTTTGGCGCGCTGCATGAGTGCATCCAGCATCGGAATGCCATCGTCCTGATAGGGATACGTGGCCGTTTTCCAGTTCATCAGCACGAGATCGGCGAGGCGTCCGGCTTCAAGGCGTCCGATCTGTTCGCCGAACGGTGTGGTGCGCGCACCGTCTTCGGTGGCCATTTTCAGTATCTGCGGGCAAGCCGGTACGTCGTCGTCCATTCCTGGCGTGCGGTGTACGCGCAGTGCGAGGCGCATCTCCTGCAACATGTCTCGGTCGTCGTTAATGCCGGCTTCGTCGAGACCCATACCCACGGTGACACCGTACCTTGAAAACGCATTCAACGGCGCGACGCCGCTGCGCAAGCGCAGATTCGAACTGCAGTTGTGGCAGATGCAAGTCCCGGTGTGGGCGACCATTTCAATGTCTTCCTCCGTCAGCCACACACCATGGCCGAGGGTCAGAGACGGACCAAGCAGGCCGAGATCGTTCAGATGCGCGACGGCCGTCTTGCCGGTCCGGCGGCGCGCGTATTCCTTCTGGTAGGCGGTTTCCAGCAGATGCATGTGCATCGGAACGCCGGCATGATCGGCGCGTTCCTTGATGGCGAGCAGCGTCTCGTCGCCGCACCAGTGCAGGTTCGCTGGTGCAAGCTGGATCCTGGTGAGGGATTGTCCTTCGTTGTCCTGGACGAGCGTGTCGAATAGCTGGAGATGCTCGGCCAGAGGAACGCGCTGGGCTTTCAAATGGGCGGCGAGCTTGGGTCCGATATCGGCCGGCAAGCGTTTGACGAAGTCTTCGTCGGCTTCGTAGACGAGCAGGTTCTGCTCGCGCACGGCGAAGCTGTAAGACGCGCGCATGCCGATGTCGCGATACGCCTGCAGGACGCGCGACGCCGCCTCATGGATCGCCGACAACGGACCCGGCCTCCAACCATGGATGTGTTGCACGGTGGTAATGCCGGAAGCGATCATCTCGAACGCGGAGTAGAGCGTGTCGAGATAAAGATCGATCTCGCGGGCCCCCATCCGGCTTGCAAACCACAGTTCCAGTGCGTGGTCCGGCGAGCCGTGTTGCAGCGGCGTCAGGCCCACGTGGTGGTGACTGTTGACAAAGCCTGGCATCAACACCGTATCGGGTGAGCCGAGACGCGGCGCGTTGGGGTACTTCGCGACCAGTTCCTGTGCATCGCCGATCTCGACGATCACGCCATCGCGTTGATACAGCGCGCCGTCGCGGATGACCTCTGCGGTGTGCCGGTCGGCGACACCCTTGACGATCCAGCCAGCAACAATCAATGTTTCGGACATGGTTGTGTTTTTACCTGAATAGAAGAGAGTTTCAGAACGTCGGTGTGTCGTATAGATCGATACGCCGGTGGTCGAAGTAAGACAGCTTTTCGCGGGTTGCCGCGATCTCTGCGTGCGCGAGCGTCGCACTGACGACGCCGGGTCCTGCGTTGCCGGGTCGGCGGGCGAGTACGGCGCCGTCGGCGGCAATCACACACGACTCGCCGTAGTTGTCGATGCGCACGCCATCAAGGATTTCGTCACCGCTCTTGTTCGCGCAAACGACCGCCAAGCCATTTTCCCGTGCGTGAGTGCGCAGCTCTCCGACGAAGAAATCCATATCGTCGCCACCGCTGCCCGCGACGGGCACGATGACGAGATCAGCACCGGCCGCCCGCAACGCGCGCCAGCATTCCGGAAAGCGGCGGTCGTAGCAGACCAGGGTGCCGATGCGCCACGCGCCTACCCGGACTATGTGCAGTGCGTCGCCGGGCGTGAAATGCGCGGTTTCGTCGTAGCCGGGCGGTGGATCGTCGCCGACCGGCAGGTGGAGCTTGCGCGCAACCGGGCCGGCCCGCAGCGGCTTGCCGTCGGCGTCAAAGCCGAGCACGGCGTTGTGATAGCGTCCGCTCGCCCGATCGAATTCGTAGAATGGCACGAACAGGGCGATCCCACGCTCGCGGGCCAGCGCGGCGCAACGCGCGGCAAGGGGACCGTCGGCGGCCTGCGCCCAGTCACGATATTGCCCACCCGGCACGCTCGCGAAATACGGCACCATGGAGAGTTCCGGTAAGACGACGAACTGGGCGCCGTCATCGGCGGCGGCGCGCACGGCGGCAAATGCCGCGGCCTCGTTGCTGGCAAGGTCGCTCGTGCAGGCAGGCAATTGCACTGCCGCGACCCGAAGTGTGCTCAGGGCTACCGAGGGATTCATCGGACCCGCTCCTGCTCGGCGAAAGCGCGGTCGACCTCATCGCGCATGAGGTCGGTCAGGTGCACGCTGAGATCATGGAACGCCCGGCTGCGCGTATCTCGCGGACGAGGGAGATTGACCGGAATGATGGTCTTGATACGTCCCGGGCGTGCTGTAAACACGACGATGCGGTCGGCGAGCGCAATGGCTTCGTCGATGTGATGCGTGACAAACGCCATCGACACGTTGCTTTGCTGCCAGACCTGGATCAGGAAGTCCTGCATCTTCGCGCGCGTTTGCACGTCCAGCGCGGCGAACGGTTCGTCGAGCAGCAGTATCTCGGGTTTGAGCGCGAGTGCGCGCCCCACGGCGACACGCTGACGCATGCCGCCTGAGAGCTGGTCGGGCCGTTTGTCGATGGCCTCGGACAAGCCGACACGCTCGAGAATTTCCTCTGCGACACGCCGCCGGTTTTCGTTCGGCATATGCTGCATTTTCAGGCCGAAGGTGACGTTCTCGCCCACGCTCAGCCACGGAAAGAGCGAGGCATCCTGAAAGACGAGCCCGCGGTCCGTGCCCGGTCCGCTCACCTCGGCGCCTCCACACACGATGCGGCCGCTGGATGCCTGCTCCAGCCCTGAGATCAGATAGAGCAGCGTACTTTTTCCGCACCCGCTGGGGCCGAGGAACACGACGAATTCGCGGCGTGCGATATTCAGGTCAATGTCACGCAAGGCAACGAACGGCGCGCCATCTGTCTGCCAAGTCTTGCCGACGCCCTTGCAGGTGACGAGCGGCGGTTGCACGGAAGCTGATCCGTTCTGGCTCATATCATTTCCCCAAGCCGTTACTCGGCACCCAGAACAGCACTTTGCGCTGGACGATTCGCAGCGCAACGTCGAACGCGAACCCGGTGACGCCGATCAGTGTCATCGTGAAGAACGACAGGCTGGAGTTGAAGGTATTGCGCGCGAGCATGACGATCTGCCCGAGTCCGCTGCCGACGCCGGTCGCTTCCGCCACCAGCACGACCATCCACGCGCCGAACAGGTTCATGCGCAGCACCATGAAAAGCGACGGCAAAATGGCCGGCAGAATCACATGGCGGAACGTTTGCGCGCGCGTCGCGCCCATGACGGCAGCGACGTTCAGGTGGGTCCGGCTGACGTTGTCGATCTGGCTGATCGTCGAGACGGTCATGACGAAAAAGAGCGAAATGAACACCATGAAGACGGCCGGCGCATTGCCGATTCCGAACAGGAAGATCGCGACCGGCAGCCATGCAATCGGCGAAATGGGCGCGAGCAGCGTAATGGTCGGCAAGGTCAGGTTGCCGAACAGCCGGAAGTAGCGGATCGCGACGCCCGTGGCCACGCTGCAGACGAAGCCCAGCACGAGACCGCTTAGCACCCGCAATGTCGTCGCGCCGATGGTCATGGCGAGCGACTTCAGCGCGGTCGCATTGGACGTCTCGCCAATCACGTCCGTGGGGATGAAATACTGCGCTTGCGAGGCGAAGTTGCGCAGGAAGATGTGCGGCGGCGGCAGCAAAAGCGGGTCAACCCAACCAGCGGCCCACGCCAGTTCCCACGCGCCGACAAAGCACGCCAGCGAGGCGATGCCCCAGCCGAGCGGCACGAGTCGCCGAACCAGACCGGAGCGCCGCCGGCCATTCGTCACCGGGCGCACGGTGGGCCTGCGCGCGAAAAGAGTCGGTAGATCGGCTTTCATGCGGATTTCAGCTTGAGCTGGCCGTAGAGATCGCCGTTTTCCTTGATCACCTCAGTGAGCGGACCCCAGTCGAACATGTCAGGGCCGGGAAGTCGCTTGATGTAGCGCAGGTCCTTCAGGTTCTGCGCGCGCTGCAGGATGAAGTTCTGGTTGCTGCGCTGATCGATCATGGCCGGCTGTTTGGCAGCCGCGTCGAGCGTGGCGTCGTAGCTCGTTTTGAAGTACTTGCCGACGGTGTCCTTGACGGCCGAGGCACGGTCCAGTTCTTCCTGATGCTGCGCGACCATCATGGCCTTGATCAGCGCCTTCACCGCGCCGCGGTTTTCCTGCAGCAGCTTGCTGCGCACCGCGAGAACGCAGTCGGAGTAGTTCGCGCCGTATACGTCCACACCGTTCGAAAGCTGTACGGATCCCGGTTTCGCTTTCAATGCCTGCGTCGCGTAGGGTTCGATGTGGCACATGGCATCGACGTTACCCGCGATAAACGCCTGTGCCAGTTCCGGCGACGTGCCGAAGTAGCGTACCTTGACATCGGCGAAGCTCATGCCGGCTTTCTTCAGGTAATCATAGGGCAACATCTCTAGCGTGTCGGCCTGGAATGTGCCGATGGTCTTGCCACGCAGTTGCGCCGCCGACGTGATGCCCGGTTGCGCGACGATCACGCAGCCCTGCACGCCTGAGCCTGCGACGATCTTGATCGGCGCGCCGGCATCGTAGAGCGTCATGAAGTTGGTGTACGGAACGACGGAGACATCTACCACGCCCGCGCCGAACAGCGCGGCGATGTCGGCGTTCGACGGCGTCGTCACGAAGTCGAGCGAGACGCCCTGCGCGAGATTGCGTTCCTTGACGAGAAAAAACGGACAATTGCAGAGGCCCGTGCCGTGCGTCGCCTTGAGGGTCAGCGGGCCGGCCGCCATGGCCTGTGGCAGATAGGCGCCCCCCAACGCCGCGGCGCCGGCCAGACACGCACCACGCACCAGGAATTCGCGTCGCGTACTGCCAGATTCGGTCAATGAGTCACCATTCGGGTCTTGCTGAACAAATTTCCTGAACATCACGTGGTCCTTAGAGAGGTTGAACGGCAGTTTGGGATGCGAAGGTTTTCGCAGACGGTTGCGCGAGCGTTCTTGCCAAAAGGTCGAAGCTGAAAATCTCTTCGATCGAATCCGACGCCTGCATTCGTCCGAGCGCTTCCAGCGACCGGGCGCGGGCGAGAATGCACTCGCGAAGCGGGCGAATGTCGATGATGGGCGGTTGCGCCGCGATACCGGTCAGCAGTTCGTCGAGCGTGAATTCGGGGTAGCGGTACGCGCTGGCGCGCAGAGCTTCGCGGGGATTGCTCGTGATTGCTTCCTGCGCATCGAGCATCGCGCGTAAGGTCGCGCAGACGATCTCGGGGTGCGCATCGACAAAACTTTTGCGGGCGACGAGCAACGTGTCGGGATAGTCGCCGCCCCAGGCATGCAAGCCGTCGCACAGCACCTCGAAGCCGCGCAGCCTGAGGCGGGAAATCCACGGTTCGATCAACGTCAGCGCCGCGAGGCGGCCTGTGGTCAGCTCGTCGAGCGCCTCGGCAAGTGAGGGGTACAGCACGCGGTCGATCTGCATCGGGTCCATGCCGTGCACTCGCAGTGCATCGTGCAGCAGGACTTCCATCGGATCGTCGGCGAACGTTCCTACGCGCTGGCCGCACAGATCGCTCATCGACAGGCCCGGCTGTCCCATGAGCGCCATGCCGAGCTTGCCGCTGCCGCCGATAATGCGCAGCGGATCGGGGCGGCCATGATCGACCAGCGGTTGCGTAAAGCCGGTGGTGCCGAGATCGGCCTCGCCACTTCGCAACAAGGCGGCGGTGGAACTGAAATGTGTCAGCGGCGGTGCTTCGGCCTGCAGGCCATAGCGCTCGAACAAGCCGCTATCGACCGCAACGAACAACGCGAGATTGGAAAGCGCACTGCCATGCGCGAGGAGCAGTCTTTGCATACTGGAATCCAGAGCGTCAGGAAATCGCGGGGACGAATGGCTTGTGGCCGGCGAGGGCTTGACCATGTTTAGCGAAGACTGTGCCAGCGAGCGGCACTGCGTGCGCTTCGCCACACGTCTCTTTGTTTACAGTATGGGAGATAGATTGTTTTATACAAATTGTGAATGTTGTACACAATATTGACTCAACTCGTCTTCGAAAAGGCGCACCACGATGTGGCCAAAAAGCCAGTCGTGCACCTTCATGTCGCGTTCGGCACAGTGACAGGGCATCACGCGGTCGAGCCCATTCAGTCTGAATGTAAGTAAGCGAAATGCGCGGTCCCGCAGTTTGTTCTCGCAACAAAAATACAATCTGGTGTGCAACTTGTGTTCAATATCAGCGATAATCTGTATCGCGTCGGGGTCGCGCAGACGGTGCATTCGGTCGCGTACGTTGCCCTTGTCGTGATTCGACTCATTACCAGGACCCTTTCATGCCGACTAACAGGAAGGCGAAGGCAGCCGAAAACGAAGTGGCTGGCTCCTTCGACGGCGCGCATCGCCACGTCATTTACGAACGCCTGATGAATGCGATCTCGGAGCATCGACTGCAGCCCGGCACGAAGCTCGCTGAAGACCGGCTCGCCGCCATTTTCAGCGTGAGCCGCACCACGGTGCGATCGGTGTTGCAGCAACTGGCGCACGAACTTGTCGTGACGATCGTGCCGAATCGGGGCGCTTTCGTGGCGAGCCCGACGGTGGAGGAGGCGCGCGAGTTGTTCGAGGCGCGGCGTCAGATCGAATTGCCGATCATCGAAAAGGTGTGCCGTTGCGCCACAAAGAAGGACATCGCGCGTTTGCGCGCGCATGTGGCGCAGGAAGACGAGGCCCGCAAGCGCGATGACAGGCGCACTACGGTACGGCTCTCAGGCGAATTTCACGTGATGCTCGCGCAGGTGTCGGGTAACCGCTTCATCGAGCGGACCATGCGCGGGTTGCAGATGCTCACGTGCCTGACGATTTTGCTCTATAACGCGCCCACTGCGCAGGCGTGTCTGCACGATGAACACGCACGTCTGATCGACGCTGTGGAAGCGGGCAACATCAAGCTGGCTCAAAAAATCATGGACGAGCATCTCGAGCATATTGAAGCCACGTTGCGGCTGCACGACCCGGAGGAAGAGAACGACGACCTGGAGGCCATCCTCGTTCACGGCCTGTGATAGCGGCGAGACTCAGGGTGCCGTAAGTGTGTCGAGTACGCGCCGCAAAAACTGGTCGCACGCGGCCAACTGCGAAAGTTCGACGGATTCATCGGCCTTGTGCGCATCGTCGATGTCGCCCGGGCCGCATATTACCGTGGGAATGCCGGCTTGCGAGAACAGGCCGGCTTCGGTGCCGTAAGTCACCTTGCGTGTTTCGAAGTCGTTGCACAGCGTGCGGACCAGTTGAGTGATGGCGGCCTGTTCAGCGCTATCCAGCGCCAGCGTGGTGCCTACCTTCTCGAACGAGATCGACGCGGCGCCGGCCACTGCGCGCATCTCCGGTTCCAGTTGTTCGCGGGCATAGCGCACGATCTGCTCGAAAAAGCGTTCCGGATCTTCTGACGGCAGATTGCGATATTCAAAGAAGAACTCGCAGTGCTCGGGAATCGTGTTGACAGCAATGCCGCCTGAAATCATGCCGGTCTGCGCGGTGGAAAATGGCACGGCGAAGGCGCGATCGAATGGGCCGCTGCGGCGAAGCAGATCGGCGGCCTCGCGGATCCGGCAAATCAGCCGCGCCGCATATTCGATCGCGTTGACGCCGCTCGGCGTGCGCGACGAATGCGCGGCCAGACCCTTCACGCAGCAACGGTAAGCGTTGTTGCCTTTGTGCGCGACGACCGGCCGCATGCCGGTCGGTTCACCGACGATGCACCCGGCCGGGCGGATGCCGCGTTGCGCGAGTTCCGCCAGCAGCAACGGTGCACCGAGACAACCGACTTCCTCGTCGAAAGAAAACGCGAGATGAATCGGCTCGCGCAGCGCACGCCGCTGGATTTCAGGCAGCAAACCGAGCGTCACCCCGATGAACCCTTTCATGTCACACGAGCCTCGACCGTAGAGTCGATCGCCGCGCACCACAGGGTCGAAAGGGGCGCTCGACCAATGCTGGCCGGTCACCGGAACGACATCGGTGTGGCCCGACAGCACAACGCCGCCATTCGTCTCGCCGAGCCTTGCTGGCAGTGTCGCGAACAGATTCGCCTTTTTCCGGTCCCTGTCATAGACGAGCAGGGCTTCGACGTCGTGTGCTCGAAGGCGGTCCCGGATTGCTTCGATCAGGCCGAGATTGGAACGGCTGCTCGTCGTGTCGTAGCGAATGAGCTCCTCGACGAGCGCGAGGTAAGGGGCGCGTTCGCTTGCATTGACCGTCGGCTGATCAGGCATGGCCGGTGACCTCTTTGTCCTGGGTTGGATGGGTCAATTCTATGCGGACGAAATTCTTCAGGAAGAACTCATGCATCGTCAATGCGCGGCGAGCTAATCGACGCGAAGCGCCGTCACGTCAATTTGTTTCCGCGTGGAAAGTATGGAACCGTCAAGTACCTTCTAGCACTTTCCACTAGCAGTTGAAATAATCCTCTTCTGTATCCCTGCGCGTTTGCCTTCCTCGGGTTATCGAGGGAGAGCATTGCATGCTCAGTGGAACGATCACCTTTGAATTCGTTGTCTATTGTCTGGTATCAGCAAGTGTATGACCAAGTCAGTCAGTTCCTTCTCTCGCACAGCCCACGTGACCCAGGCGCGGCACGCCAAGGCAATGCTGCTCCCACTACCGCGTGCTGATGCCAACGCCACGGCTTTGCGGATTCACATTACGCTCGATTTGTTGCGCCGGGGACAAGGCAATCTGCATAGCGTACACCTTCTTGCGGACGTGCTGCTTCTTGTCGTCCTTATCGCAGACCTGGGCTTGGGCGTAGTGACGCAAGCGCAGATTCGTGCGGCAGAAATTGCGATCGGGCAATGCGCGGAGTGTGGCCACCGAACCGGCCAATGGCAACTCGATCAGGTCGGTTTCGCTTCATTTGCACCCATGGTGACTATCTACGACCGGCAACTGCGTCGAGCGCCGCTCAGTGTGCTGTCGCTTGCGTACGAACGTCTGAGGCATTTCCGCGCGCAGTCGCGCGTCGAACGTCAGAGCCGAGGGGGACGCCCCGAGTCGTGACAGTCACTCGGCAATACATGCAGCACCAGAATCGTCGCCGATGTTGATCGCGGTCGTACTTGAATCCGGTCATGGTGCGCAAGCACTGCTGCGCTGATCGCGTAGAGGCGCGCAACCGCTATGCCTGGCCGGCAGAAGAGCGTGCTTTGCTGTTTGCGGTGTGTCACGTGTTCAATGCCGCGTGTCGGAAACGTGATAGACATCAATATAATTCGGTATGCAAATCAGTGCGTAGACAGGTGACTCGATCTCGGATCGTACAAATCGTTACAAAGTGCCACATGATGTAAGGGAATTGCAGCGATTTTGTCCCGTCGCGTTCATGTCCCCTCTTTAACGTTGCATGCGATTGCAACCCAACGTAAGAGACGAACAATGAAAAAGCAGCAGAGGTCCCCACGCTGTCAACTTGCCAATGCGCACGCCGTTGTCGCGGCCGCCGCTGGCATCGCAGCGGTTTCGTTTGCGGCGCTGCCCGTCAGTGCCGCAAGTGCAGTGCAAAGTGAAGAGTCTGCTACGCAGACGCCGATCAAGCACGTGATCGTGATCGTCGGTGAGAACCGCACGTTCGATCACGTCTTTGGCACATACGAGCCGGGCAATGGACAGTCAGTGCAGAACCTCCTGTCGGAAGGTATTGTCAATGCGGATGGCTCCCCGGGACCGAACTTCGCGAAATCGCGCCAGTTCCAGGCGACCGTGACAGGAACGGCGCAGTTTGCGCTTGCACCGTCGACGAAGTCTCCCTATGGCACGCTGCCCTCGCCGAACACGGGTGGCACCGCGACTGCGGCGAGCGACGCAAGCGGTTCGCCATACGCGACCTATAACGCAGCTGCGCAAGCCGAGGGGGATTCGCTTGAAGCATCCGACATCGGCAAGTTGATGACGGGGGCGTCTGGTTTGCCGGCAGGCTCCAGAGACTCGCGCATCGCCAACTACAATGCGCTGCAGAACGGTCCCTATCCACTGCAAACGCCGGGGCAAACGTCGCTGTACGATGCTTATCTGGGCGGTCCGGTTCATCGCTTCTATCAGAACTGGCAGCAGTCCGACTGCGATGTATCGCATGCCAGCCGTACCAATCCGAGCGGCTGCCTGATGGACCTGTTCGCGTGGGTGGAAACAACCATCGGCGCTGGCAGCAACGGCAATGCGCAGCCCGCGGCATTCAACGACCAGACCACCAGGGAAGGCTCGAATGCACTGGGCTTTCACAACGTGAATAACGGCGACGTGCCGTATTTCGTCCAGCTCGCGCGCGACTACACGATCAGCGACAACTACCACCAGCCGGTAATGGGTGGCACGGGCGCCAACAGCATCATGATTGGTGCCGCCGATGCCTACTACTACACGGATGGCAACGGGCAGCCGTCCACGCCGCCGTTGAATCAGATCGAGAACCCCAATCCGGCGCCCGGTTCCAACAACTGGTACACGCAGGACGGCTACTCGGGCGGAAGCTACAGCAATTGCTCGGATACGAGTCAACCGGGAGTCGGGCCTATCAGCAAGTATCTCGCGTCGCTCACGTATCATCCGAAGATGAACTGCGCGCCGCAGCACTACTATCTGTTGAACAACTACAACCCGGGCTACAACGGCGACGGCACGGTGCTCGACCGAACGACGTCCCCGTTCACGATCCCGCCGTCACCGGTGCGCACGATCGGCGACACGCTGCTGGAGCGGCACATTCCCTGGAAGTACTACGGCGAAGGCTGGAACACTTTCATCACCACGCCGAAGACCAGCGTCTACTGCAACATCTGCAACCCGTTCCTGTACGAGTCGTCGATCATGACAAACAAGGCCGTGCGCGACGCACACCTTGCGGACACGACCGACCTGTATTCGGACATTGCTTCGGGCGACCTGCCGGCGGTATCGTTCGTCAAGCCGGGCGGCAGGCTCGACGGGCATCCGACTTCCTCGAAGTTCGAACTGTATGAGGCGTTCGTGCGCAAGATCGTTGACGGGGTGCAAAGCAATCCGAAACTATGGGCGAGCACGGTGATCTTCATTACGGTGGATGAGGGCGGCGGCTACTATGACTCGGGCTATATCCAGCCGGTGGACTTTTTCGGCGATGGTCCGCGTATTCCGATGATCCTGGTGTCACCGTATTCGCGCGGTGGACGCGTTGCGCACGGTTACTCGGATCACGCGTCGCTCAGCAAATTCATCGAGCGTAACTGGCATTTGCCACCGATCACCGGACGTAGCCGGGACAATCTGCCGAATCCGGTTCAGCGGAGCGACAACCCGTACGTGCCGGTCAATGCGCCCGCAATTGGCGACCTGTTCGACACGTTCAATTTCGGACGGAACCATAGCGGTGGCGGGAACGCGGGCCACGACGATGGAGATTCGGACGGACAAGGCGGCGCAAAGGGCTGGTGGCCTTTCTGAGCTGACTTAGGTCGACGTTCGGGGTACCTGCGTCAACCGGTCCGAACCAGCGAAGCCGCCGCGTATTGCGGCGGCTTTTTTCTCGACTGTGAGTTCGGACTTCCCCGAAAAGAAGTTCGCAAGAAAGTGTGCGTCTCGTCTCTATACGGCTTTTGTTGTCCTGCAGGTATGCAATAGCGAAATGGGTCGACGCTAGTGCCTCTCCACTTCGCCACAAGCGATCTAAAGCACTTACGTTCTTTCAGTTCTTATCGACGACGGGGAAGGCTGCATCTCGACCCGAGTGCCCCGAGGGTGCCGCTCGCTTTGGCGTGGCGACGAACGGCATATCCGGTTTCATGACAAACGTCAGCAATACACCGCAGGCCATCACGCCGATGGACAGCAGAAAGGTGACGTTCCAATTGCCCAGCCGGTCGATCAGATAACCCGCGACGACCGGGCTGACGATAGCCGCCGTGAAGCCCGTTCCGCTCATGATGCCGCTGGCCGTACCCGAGCGGTCATAGGCGATGTCCATCGGAATAGCCCACATCGGCCCGATATTCATTTCGTTGAAGAACATTGCCGCCGCCAGGAAAATGAGCGAGTACATCGGCTCGTGGATCAGCACGACGGGGATCAGCGACAACCCGGTCATGGTCATGCAGAACGCCACCAGAATGCTGCGTGCCAGTTTCAGATTGCCGGTGCGCCGAAGCAGTTTATCGCTGATGAGGCCGCCAATCAGATCGCCGAACACACCTGCAACGAACACGCCTGAGGTGAAAATCACCGCCTTCTTGATGTTCAGATGGAAGCTATGCATGAAGTAGAGCGGCATCCAGTCGAGCATCAGCCAGAGGATCCAGTTGTAGCAGAAGTACACGGCGGATACAGGCAGCAAGCGGCGATAGAGACGCGCCCAGGTGCCGGGAACTTCCACGGGACGAATTCGTGGCGGCGGCAGGCTGTCAATTTCGCCAGCGGTAATGCGCGGATGATCCGCCGGTTTTTCGGTGTAGGACACGTACCACAGAACCAGCCAGCCGAAACTCAACGCGCCGAGCAGGTAGAAGGCGAATCGCCAGTCGAACGCAGTCATCAGCGCCAGCACCAGCATTGGCGCCACCGCATTGCCGAGCCGGGCCGACGAGTGAGTGATACCTTGGGCCATGCCGCGCTTGTCCTTCCGCACCCATGACGCCATGGCGCTGGTGGACGCGGGGAAGGTGGCGCCTTCGCCCAAACCGAGCAGCAGCCGCGCCGCGACAAGCGTCGCAAAACCGCCGGCGAAGCCCGTCAGCGTGGTTGCCACTGCCCAGATAAAGGCACACGCGATCAGCGTGCGCTTGGCGCCGAAGCGGTCGCTGACCCAGCCGCCGATGAACTGGAATATCACGTACGGGTACGCGAAAGCCGAGAAGATGAAGCCGAGCTGCGTGTTGCTCAGCCCCAGTTCGGACTTGAATTGTCCGGCGGCAGTGCTGATGTTGACGCGGTCGACGTAGGTGATGAAGTACATCAGGCACAACATCAGCAGGACGGTAGTGGTCGCCTTAAGCTGTATTCGTTTCATGTCTCACTCCACACAGTTCGTTGTTATTGTGTCGACGATCCCGAGGTAAAGGCGACCACGGCGTCTTTGAACTGGGCGCTGCCGTACACCTCTTCGATCAGATCTTCGTCGTCGAGCCGCTGTTCGACCACCATGCGGCGCAGGCTTTCCTTCACTGCCTTCTGGGTGACCGGCGAGAGCGCCATGAGTCGTTGCGCGAGCGTATGGGCGTCGTCCTGCAGGGTGTCTTGAGAGCACACGTGATAGACATAGCCGCACGCCAGCGCTTCCTGCGCGGTGAGGTATTCGGCGAGCAGCAGCATCCTCTTGACCTGCGGCACACCGAGCGCCGCATACAACCGTGCGATGTTGCGCGACGACAGCGTGTTGGAGAGCGTCTTCGCGATCGGCGCGCCGAACCGCGAGCCGTTGCTACAGAGCCGGAAATCGCAGGCGGTGGCCAGCGCCAGGCCGCCGCCGACAGCCCATCCGTCGATCACGGCAATCGTGGGCACCGCAATGCGCTCGACCGTGTCGATGACGCGCTCGACGAAGGCCTCGTAGGCCACGCCGTCACGGCCGTTACGGAAGTCCTTGAAGTACGCGATGTCGGTGCCTGACACGAATGACTTGCCGCCCGCGCCCCGAAACATGACGCAGCGCACGTCGCTGTCGTTCGCGCAGTCGGCGATCAGCGTGAGCAGCGACTCGTACATATCGATCGTCATCGCGTTATGCCGCTCAGGGCGGTCGATCACAATCTCCGCCGCGCCCGACTGATGGATCGTGAGACTGACGCGTTCATTCATGGCGCGGTCCCGTCGATCTCGGCGAAGATCTCGTCGTTATGCTCGCCCAGCAGCGGTGGATGACGACGCACCGTCTGCGGCGTGCCCAGCATCTTGACGGGAAAGCCGATGTTCTTGACCGTGCCTTCGTTCGGATGCGCGATCTCCATGCACATGCGGCGGTGCGTGGCGTGTTCGCTCTCGAACGCCTCGGGGTAGGAGAGGATCGGGCCGGCCGGAATGCCGGCAGCGAGCATCGATTCGACCCAGGCGGCGCCGTCGCGCTTGATGAATTCCTGCTCCAGGGCTTCGATCAGCGCCTCGCGATTCTTCAGTCGCAGCGACACGTTCGCATAGTCGGCGTGCGTGGCGAGGTCCGGGCGCTCCAGCAGTTCGCACAGTTTCGTCCAGAGCTTCTGATTGGTGGCGCCCATCACGAAGTAGCCGTCTCGCGCCCTCACGGCCTGGTAGGGGGCGCTCATCTTGTTGCTGGTGCCCAGAGGCGTCGGCGGTATCCCTGTGCCCCAGTATTCCGACATGTCCCAGATCGAGAAGGCCATCACCGAATCGAACAGCGACGCGTCTATGTGCTGGCCGGTGCCGGTTTTTTGCGCGCCGATGTAGGCGGACAGCAGGCCGTAGACCGCGAACAGCGCGCAGCCGATGTCTGCCACGGGCACGCCGGCCTTGACGGGCTTGCCGCCCTTGTAGCCGGTCACGCTCATCACGCCGGACATGGCCTGAGCCATGAGATCGAAGCCGGGCCTCGACGCCCACGGTCCGCTTTGCCCGAAGCCGGAGATACTGACATAGACGATCTTCGGATTGATCGCCTTGATCGACTCGTAGTCGATGCGCAGACGCTGCACCACCCCTGGCCGGTAGTTTTCGACGATCACGTCGGCGGTCCTGGCGAGCTTGTAGAAAAACTCGCGCCCTTCGTCGCTCTTGAGGTCGAGCGTCAGCGAGCGTTTGTTGCGGTTCATGTTCAGGAAGCCCATGCTGTCTGGCCCCTTCATCTTGAAGCCCATCGCGCCGCGGGTCTGGTCGCCTTCGGGCGGCTCAACCTTGATCACGTCCGCGCCCATATCGGCCAGCAGCATGCAGGCAAACGGGCCCGCCATGACCTGGCTGACGTCCAGCACGCGGATGCCCTGCAGCGGCAGATGCTTCGATTCGGTCATCCCGAGTCTCCTCTGTAGAAGGTGTGAGTGAGACCGCCTGGCCATGCCGGACATGGCCATCGGTTTTCTGCTCTCACTGTCCGCTACAGACCAGGCCGCCGCAAGAACGCCTCGAGCATGTCTGGTTTCGCGCGTTGCGAAACCGGGCGGCGCGTGGCGCCGGGGGCTAGGCCGGTTTGCCGAGCAGTTCGGTCACGACGTTGCGCAGGGTCTGCGTCTGAGCGTGGCCCTCGACGCAGGACAGGACGTAGCTGCGCTGGTGCCAGTCGCCCTCGAGTTCGGCCGATGCCAGCGAGTCCTCAGGATGAAAACTGCGCAGCACGTCGGGCGGCATCAGGCCGACACCCAGGCCGTGGCGCACCATCGCCAGCATGGTGTCGAAACCGCTGACGGTGAGATTGTTGGGGAACAGCCGCCCGCGGCTGCGGTACGCGCGCTTCACGGCGGAGAGCACCGCGGAGCCCTTGCCGAGACTCACGATAGGGAGATCGAGAATATCGTCGATTCCGACAGGTCCGTCGGGAAACCTGAATTGCGGGCGGCTATAGACCAGCACCAGGCGGTCCTCCTTGTACGCGGACTTCGCCAGATCGAGAAAGCCGCTCTTCTTCTCGTAGATGCCGACGTCGATCACTTTGTCGCGCAATAGCTGCTGCACGATCTTGCTGTTCTCCTCGACTATCTTCAAGGAAATGCCGGGATATTTGCGCTGGATGTCGGCAATTTCGCGCGCCAGAAACTGAATGACGACGGCCTTGGGCGCGCCGATGATAATGCGGCCGTCAAGGCCCTGGTTGAGCGCCTGCGCATCGCCTTCGAGCCGGTCAATGAGGTTGTCGATCTGCCGGACGTATTGGAGCAGCTTGTTGCCTGATTCCGTGATTTCGACTCCGTGCGGTACGCGCTTGAAGAGTCTGGCGCCGAGTTGGTCTTCCAGGTCCGTCACGCGGCGGGATGCGGCCGCCACTGCCAGACTGAGTCTGTCGGCAGCACGGGAGATGCTGCCCTCCTCGGCGATGGCGAGGATCAGCCGGATGGTAGTGGTGTCGAATTTCACGGAGTCTCCGGGTTGTCGAAAGAGTGAGCGGCGCGGGGAAGCGACGCCCGACGATGGGTGGGCGTAGCCGGCAGTGCGTCGATTCTGGACATGATATCGGGCGGCCAATGTCCTGCGGCTCCAGGGTAGCCGTTCGCCTGCAACGAAGATGATCATCATCACCTTATGTGGGCTCCCTGTGTCCGAAGCGGGGTTCGCCGAAACAGGCAGACAGCCGGTCTCATGTGTACGTTCCGATTGCGACAGGACACGCCGTCGCAGTCGGCGACTATGCGATCCGTTGTCTGCTGGTTTGGGGAGATGGCGCGATTGCGCCGCATGAGGCGGACAGCACGATCACAAACGCAAAAAGTGGCGGCTCACTCCCGGCATCCAGATCCGAACATGACGCGGATGTAATGCGCGTGTCAGGATCCGTCCACCTTCGCTAAGCAAAATGGACTTTGCTCACTCCGGTTGCGACGAAAAGAGCGGTCAGTGGTTTCGATCAATGATCGAAGCCGGCCCACCTAACATTCATGAGGTCATCCACGATGAAGTCGAATCTTTATATCGCCCTGGTTGCCGGGCTGCTCGCACTCCCGACGGTCTCCTTTGCTGAGAGCGCCAGTGTGCCAGTCACGCGCGCGGAGGTACAGGCGGATTTGGTCCGGTTGGAACAGGCCGGCTACCGGCCTCGCAAAATGAGTTATCCGGCGGATATCCAGGCGGCAGAGGCGCGTCTTAACGCGCAGGATGTGGCGGCATCGAACAACAGCGGTACGGGGGGCGTGGCGAATGGCTCTTCGCAGATGAGTGCGCCTGCAACGACAAAGATGGGCGCCGACCCGCTCTATTCCCATCACTAGTCCGGTTGTCAGTGCACGCGATAGCTATCGGGCTGCAAAGCATGGCGGAGTCGTCGTCCTGACGTGCCTGCTTCGGGCGCTCGCAATATGAGGTCACTCCGTCACGGTTGGCCGAGGAGGGCATCGGATTAACGATCGAATGCAACTAACGGTCTAGTTTTCCGAGCTCCACCCAGACGCTGCTTCGCAGCGCCAAACGATCCCAAGACGTCATGCGGCCGCGTCGCGCGACAGGTGAGATGTTCCTGGATGGGCCCTAAGGTGAGAACATCCAGGAGATGATCTGTGGCGACGGTGAATCTGGCTGACGCGCGCCGGCATCGGCAATTGAACGCGTTCAATCACGTATTGCGAGACCGGCGTCCGGATAGGCATTGAGGCTCTGTCGACTCCGGTTTCATTCAGTGTGTCGGCATGGCCTGCCTGCCACCGTCCGCCACCGCCATCAGAACTTGTGCCGAATCCCTAACTGGACGAAGGTCTGCCGATTCGTCGATGACGCTGTCAGCGCGTTGAGGGTCGCGCGCGCCGCGTGGCCGGTGGAGTCCGTGCCGCTCGCGAACTCCGTGCTGCCGAGGACGTAGATGTCGGTTCGCTTGGACAGGTAGTAGTCGAGCGACATCGAGAGGTTGTTGTACGCCGAGCTACCGATGGTGCCCACGCCCGAGCCATGCGTATAGCTATAGACGAACTCGCTGGCAAGGGACGGCGTCCAGAAGTACGTGAGGTTAAATTCACCGGTGTCGAACTTCGCGGTGCCCGTGAGCCGCAATGGATTCGAGCCGGATGAAGTGTCGCCGAGATTCTTGAACTGCACGTTGCTGTAGACGAGACCAAAAGTGGCCGCTCCGACCGTATAGCGTCCGGCGGCGGCGACGGCCTGATACGAGTGCGCCGACGCGTAGCCGCTGTAGATCGGGCTTGCCGTCATGTTGTTGAGTGCGGAGCCCGCGACATTGGTCGGCGTGGCCGTGAAGAACGACTGATTCGGGTTGCGCACGTTCATATACGCGGCGCCCGCCGAGAAGGCGCCGTACTCGTAGCCTGCGCCGATGGACCAGATCTGGTTGCGCGCGAAGTCGCCGGCCTGGCCGCCCAGACCATACACGCCGCCCACGGTCAGGCCGCTGAACTCGGGGCTCGTGTACTTGACCGAGTTGTTCACGCGCTTGCTGTTGTTCAGGTTGTCCAGATCGCCCGGATGCGCGGTCGTGCCGCCGGCATAATTCGCGGAGTTCATGCGCGATTCGACGAAGGTCACGAGCGAATCGTACTGGCGCCCAAGCGTCACTGTGCCGTATGTCTTGCTCGCCAGCCCCACATACGCCTGCCGGCCGAATAGCGCGCCGCCCTGCAAGGCCGTGCCTTTGCCGAGGTCGAAGCCGTTCTCGAGCTGGAAGATGGCCGATAGTCCGCTGCCCAGATCCTCGACGCCCTTGAAGCCCCACCGCGAGCCCTGCATGATGCCGCTCGCGCCGCCGATCACGCGCCCGCCTGCGCTATTGCTCGTGTAATTCACGCCGTAGTCGATGAGACCATACAACGTGACAGAGCTGGTGTTGGCGTGGGCCGCACCGCATGCAGCGATCAATGCGGTGGCCGATATCGTCTTGATTTTGATTGGCATGGCGAAGTAGTGAGTTGTGAACGTCGATTGGGGATGGAGTGCAAGCAGCACCGACCGCTCATGCAACATTACTTGCGTAAAAACATTCTGGTATTCGAAATCTATCAAGCTGCGTTTGCGGGAATTGCAACGCTTCATGCTGCCGCGCAAATGACGAAAGGCGCGTTGCCGCATGCGGGCAACGCGCCTTTCTCGGCGGAGCAGGACCAGATCAGACCGGCTTGTTTTCGCTCGATGACCAGTTGGACATGAGCGTATTCGTCGGCAGGCTTTCGTCGATTAACTTCTTCGCGCTCTGGATGCCGCTCACCGGCAATCCGGTGGGATCGAGCACGCCGATTTGCACGAGCACGGAAGCCTGATCCCAATAGATATGCTCGTTATAGAGCTTGTCGCCGCGAAAGCACACGACCGCGAGCATCGGCACCTCAAAGTATTTGCCCGTCGGCGCGAGGCCCGGCAGCAGCCAGTCGATTTCGCGATCGTGCGTCGCACAGAACACGAACTCATCGACTATGCGGTCCGCGCCGATCGTGCGCGAAATGGGTATGAGCCGCGTGTCCTCCGGGTTCGAATTCACGAAGTGATAGCGATAGAAGCGCTTCAGTTCGTCATGACCGACGCCGCCGGTCATGGTCGGTACATGGTTGACATACGGTTGCGCGACCATCGTCGGCAGGATGGCATCGACGTCGCGCGTCGCGAATTCATAGTAGCAGTGACGCTCCCAAAGCGCGTTCAGGTCGTGAATCGGGCCGAGCGTGCGGCGCAATAGCGCGACTGTGCGCGAGTAAGCCATTGTCGCCGCGGGCTTGTCGAAGTGTGGGCGCCCGGGTGTCGCGAAGGCATGCTCGCAGCCCGGATATACATGGGCATCCAGATGCGGACGCTCGGCGAACGCTGCGAGCATCGTTTCGCGCGCATCCGGCGAGCAGTGGGCGTCCTCGCCCGCGAAGTGGAACAGCATCGGGCAGCCAATCGACGGTACTTCATCGACGTAGGCATCGAGACCAACACCGTAGTAGCTCACAGCGCAATCGGGATCGAGACGCGCGGCGGCCAGCATCGCGAGTTTGCCGCCGAGACAGTAGCCGATCGCGCCAACTTTGCCCGCGAGCATCGGCAGCGCGCGCAAGGCCTTCAGGGTCGAGCCGATATCGCTGACGGCGAGATCGATATCGAGCCTTTCGTTGTAGCCGAGCGCTTCACGAAAGTCGGCTTCGCCGTAGCCCAGTTCTACAGCCGGCTTCATACGCCAGAACAGGTCCGGCACTAGCACCACGTAGCCTTCTTCCGCGAAGCGATCCGCCATCTCGCGCATATAGCCGTTGATGCCGAAAATTTCCTGCAACAGCACGATGCCGGGCGCCGACCCTTGGGCCGGCGTCGCGTGATAAGCACGAAAGCGCTGACCGTCGTGACTGTCGATGTCAATATACGAACCCATGTCGCTGCCGCCCTTCAAGCTAAGGAGAGAATTCGCGCCTGCGTCGCGGCGCGGTCGACCATCAGATCTTGCGCCAGGCTTTGCGCCATCGCGCCGATATAGACCTCGCCCGTGTGGCCCAGCAAGGCGTCGAGCACCGCATCGGCGGTAAAGGCGGGATCGAGCTTCGGGCCGTCGAAGTCGCGGCTCATGTCGGTGTCGATGGCGCCGGGCAATGCGGCAAGTACGCTCACGCCACGCGGTGCGAGTTCCGCGCGCAGTGATTCGGTAAGACGTAGCGCGGCCGCTTTCGATGCGCACAGCGAGCCCATCGCCGGCAGACTGACCCGAGCAAGTACCGACAACACGTTGATCATCGTGCCGCGCTGGCCGATCAGAATCGGCGCGAACGCGCGCGCCATGCGCAACGTGCCGAGGAAATTGACGTCGATTTCGGCGCGGGCATGCTCGACGGCGAGCGGCGACAAAAATGCGGACTGGTGGTTCACGCCTGCATTGTTGATGAGCAGCGTGGTGTCGTCGGCAAGACGCGCGGCGTTCGCCACGCTCGCTTCATCGGTGATGTCGAGCGTAACTGGAATCACGCGCGCATCAGCGTGTTGGACGTGACTTCCGCGCGATGCGGCGTAGACCTTGCCGGCGCCGCGCGCCAGCAGCCGCGCGACGAACTGCGCCCCGAGGCCGCGGTTCGCGCCTGAAACGAAGGCGATAGTGTGGCGATCGATCATAAACAGCCTCTCCAGACCTTCAATTGAGTGAGAAATCGGCCGGCAGCGTCACTTCAAGCAACTCGAGATCCGCGCTGCAATGGCGGAACGCATAAGGCAACATGCCCGGGATCGCGATGCTGTCGTCGGCGCGCAGATGCCATGCCTGGTTGCCCTGAGCCACTTCGAGACTACCCGCGAGCACGAAGAAGAAGCAGAACTCGGTGGCGTGCATGCGCGATGCTTCCTGTCCTTCGCCTTGCGGGCGAACCACGCGCACGCCCGCGAGTCCCTTTGTCGCCGCGCCGATGCCCGTGTCCGTTACCATGAAGCCGGGGGATTTCCACGGCGCCCACGTGGCCTGCTTCGCGACATGACGCACGAAGCGTTGACCGTTGAAATCGTGCTCGGGGCCGTAGACCGTCGAGGGCAGCGTCATCGCATGATCGGCCATCGTGATGTGCTCGGCGGGACTGCCGAGCTCGATGACTTCCGCGCCCGCCGAGCTTTCCAGTACGCGATGACGGATCTCCGGCGGCTGCAGCACGCAGTCACCCGCTTCGAGCAGAAAAGGCTCGCCCTGTCCTTCGTAGGCGAGGCGCACCCAGCCCTTGCGGCAGAAAATGGTCTGGAAGCGGATCTTGTGGAAGTGCACATAGTCGGGCACCGGGCCGCCCTGGAGAATGCGGATGTGCGATGCGATAAACGCACCGCCATGCCGTTCGGGAAGCAGATCGCGGTAGCGCATGCCCGCGCGGCCGACGCTCCAGTGCGCGTCGCCGTCCATGCGCGACAGCACCAGTTGTTGACGCGTCGGCGGCAGCACCATCGGCGGGCTGGCGTGCACGAGACGCACTCTCACGCCGTTCGGGGCAATGATCTCGCGTGTTTCGCCAGGGGTTTGCGCGGGATCGTCGCAGAGCACCTGGAGCGTATCGATGCCATTGGCCACGTCGAGTCCGAGTCGCAATGTGAAGCCGTCGCGCGAGAGGATCGCGGTGCGAGGGGCGTCGGCTGGAAAGATCGCGTCGAGCCTGAATCCCAGGCGCGCGATAAAGAACTGCATCGTAGCGGGAAGATCGGTGCAATGCATCGGCATGACGATGCCGCGCACGCCCTCGATGATGGCGTCGGTGGAAGCGCGAGTGGTAGAGAATGAGGTCATGGACATTCGTATCGGTGATGAAAGGGTGGCGGGGTGGCTAGCGGTTCGCGCAACCCGGCGGCCCCGTCAGCACGCAGGCGATACCCATGCGCCGCGGCGCGCGCGAGAAGATGCGCGCCGTGATCAGCGTGGCAGACATTGCGCCAGTCTCGCGAGGCCCGCTTGCGTCGAGCAGATGCCCGGCGAGAAGCGCAGCGTGCGGCCGCGCGAATCGACGAACAGGCCCGCACCCTTCAGTTTCACGACGATGTTCGCCGCATCGAGATGCGCGGGCACCTCGGCCATGATGCTCGCGCCGCGTTCGTCGTCGGCACGTGGCGACAGCAGGCGATAACCCTTTTCGTCGATAAGCGCGATCAGCGAGTGACACAGTGCAAGGTTGTGCGCACGCACGCTGCCCTGGGGCTGTGCGCGCATCCACGTCATGCCCGGCTGCGATGCGACGAACGGCAGCACCGAGGGCGTGCCGGTATCGAAGCGGCGCGCATCCGAGGCATACGTGAAGGCGTCGATGTTCCAGTTGAACGGATCTTCCTGGCTGAACCATCCGCGCACCGCCGGCTTCGCGCCTCGTTGCAGCGCGTCCGTCGCGATATAGCCCAAGCCGGTCCCCGGCGCGCCGCACAGCCACTTCAGCGTCGACCCGCACACGAAGTCGAAAGGCGTGTCCCTGAGATCGAATGGCAGAATGCCGATGCCTTGCGTCACATCGAGCGCCACGAGACTACCGCGACGGCGTGCCTGCCCGGACATCGCGGCAAGGTTCACGCGCTTCGATGTCAGCGAGGACACCCACGTGACCAGTGCGAGCGCGACATCGCCGCTCCAGGCTTCGATAAAGTCCTCGTCGCGCACGTAGTCTTCGCCTTCGCGCACCGGCACGGTGCGAAGCGTGAAGCCGCGCCGCTCGGCCAGGCCCGAGAGCAGGTAATGCAGGCTCGGGAAGCAGTCCGCCGCGACCAGCACGGTGCGCTTGCACAGAACGTCGTTCGCGAGGCCGTCGAGATAGCGCGCGAAGGCATCGGTCACGTTCTGTGCGCCGAACACGTTCGCGTCCTGTGCGCCGATCAGCGCGGCCCAATCCGACAACAGTTTCGCGCGTGCCGCGAGGGCGGCGTCCCAGCGGGTGTCGTCGGGCGCGCACCAGGTCGTGGCGAAGTCCGCGAGCGCCTCCTTCATCGCTTCGCGGTGGCCGGGATATACGCCAACCGAGTGGTACATCAGCCAGCCGCTGAAATCGGACGTGAGGTCATTCAGAGGGTCGTTCATGTTTCAGATATGCTTGGTGAGCTTGTAGTGATAAACCGCGATGCAGGCGAGGCTCAACACTGCGCATGCCATCAGGTAGAACGCAGGCGACAGCGGGTTGTGCGTTGCGCCGATCATCGCGGTGACGAGCCACGGTGTGAAGCCGCCGAACACCATTACGCCGATGTTGTAGCTGAATCCAAGGCCGGTACTTCGCATGTGGGTCGGAAAGAGCGAGGACAACACTGCCGCGAGCGGGCCGAAGTAGATCGCTTTCAACGCACCCGCAAGAACCATGATCGTCATCAGCACGGAGAACGACGGGCTCGACAGCAGCCAGGCGAAGCATGGGTAGATCGTCACCAGCGTGGCGACGGCCGAGACCAACATCATGCGGCTGCGCCCGTAGCGATCGGCAAGGTGGCCCATGATCGGCGTGAACAGCATCAGGATGGCGCCGGTGACGACCGTCGCGGCGAAGCCCGTCGAGGCCGGCAGGTGCAGTTGCTTGACCGCGTACGTCGGCATGTAAAGGATCATGAGATAACTGGCGGCGGTCGACACGGCCATGATGCCCGCGGCCAGTAGAATGCGGCCCTTGCACTGCGCGAGCAACTCGCGCACGGGTTGGTTGCGTGCCGCGGCATGAGCCGAACCGTGTGCCGCGCCAGGCAGCGTATCGTCGATATGCTTGCGGATGTACAGTCCTACCGGCGCGACCAGCAGCCCGAAGATGAACGGCGCGCGCCATCCCCAGGTCTCGATCTGCTCCGGCGACAATTGCGTGCTGAGGGCGAGACCCGCGCACGATGCAAGCACCGTGCTCATGCCCTGACTCGAGAATTGCCAGCTCGCGAGATACGCCTTGCGCTTGCTCTTCTGCTCGATCATCAGCGCGGTACCGCTGCCAAACTCGCCGCCAGTCGAGAAGGAGATGAGAATGCGCGCCGCCATCAGGCCGATGGGCGCGGCGAGCCCTATCTGCGCATAAGTCGGAATGACCGCGCAAATGAAGGTACCAACGGTGGTCAGCGCGAGGGCGGCGAGGAGCGCGGCCTTGCGTCCACGCCGGTCCGCGTAACGTCCGAGCAGGAGGGCGCCGAGCGGCCGGAACACGTATGACAGCCCGAAGGTGCCGAACGTCATGAGCAGGGAGACCGTTTCGTCGTGAGCGGGAAAGAACAGCTTCGATAAGGTGACGGCGAAGAATCCGTACGCGGCGAAATCGAACCATTCGAGCGCGTTGCCGATGCTCGTCGCGACGATCAGGCGCCGCATGGGCTTCGGGTCCGGGTGGCGCACGTCATCGTCAATGACAGTCGAATCCATGGTGTGGGTTCCGGGTGAGGGGTGAAGGTCGGGATGAGGAAAACGGTCAACGGCTGCGCGGCACGCCGGGCTCGCCGAGATCCCAGAAGACGCCGGTCATCAGTTCCAGCGCTTCGCGCATGACGGGCGCGAGCACGTGCTCGTCTGGAGCGTGCTGACGGCAGCCGGGATACGAATGGGGAATCCAGATGGTCGGCAGCCCGAGCGTGTCGGCGAACGATTCATTGGGGATCGTGCCGCCGAGATTCGGCAGCAGCGTGACCCGTTTGCCGGTCGAGGTTTCTATCGACCGTTCGGCGAAGGCGACCCACGGGTTGTCCGGATCGAGGCGCGTTGCTGCGCCCGATGCCTCGATGGTGACTTCGACGCCATCGAAGCCTTCCCGCACGAGATGTGCTTCGATCAGTTCCTTGGCGCGTTTCCAGTCGGTGCCGACGACGAAGCGCAACTGACACACCGCTTCGGCCGACCGCGGAATCGCGCTGACCGGGTTGGCGACGTTACCTGATTGCATCGCAAGCACTTCGAGCGTGTTCCACGCGAAGACGCGCTCCGCGGGAGTCAAACCGGGTTCGCCCCAATTCGGCGACAGAGGCGGATCGCCCTCGTCGTTGCCGATTTCCAGATGCGCGACGCGCGCGCGTATCTGCGGCGCAATAGCGGGCGGCAACAGGCCGTTGATTCGTATGCGGCCGCGACCGTCGACGAGACTCGCGAGCGCATTCGCGAGCACGGTTGCCGGATTGGCGAGCACGCCGCCCCAGTTGCCGGAGTGACGCGCGCCGAATGCATTGGTTAGCGCCAGCCGGAAATGCAGCGCCCCACGCGAGCCAAGGAACACCGTCGGCGACGATGCGCGCTGGCGCGGGCCGTCGGAGGCGATCAGCACATCGGCGCGCAGTCGCTGGCGCAAGGTCGCGCAAATGGCGTCGAGTCCCGGCGAGCCCACTTCCTCGCCCATCTCGAAGATGATCTTCGCGTTGAAGCCCAGTTCGCCGCGTTCCGCGAAAACAGCCGCAAGGGCGGCGAGGTTGATCGAGTGCTGCGCCTTGTTGTCGGCGATGCCGCGTCCGTACCACCGGTCGCCCTCGACTTTCACTTGCCAGGGCGAGCGGCCAGGGCTCCAGTTGGCCGCGTCCCCGCCGACGACGTCACCGTGCCCATACAGGAGCACGGTCGGCAACTCGGGCGACTCGATGCGCTCTCCAACGAGAAATGGCGGCATGCCGGACACCGGGTTTTCCACTATTTCGCAGATGAAGGCGAGCGAACCGAGTTGGCTTTGGATCTCTTCGGAAAGATAGCGGCGCAGGAGCGGCGCGGCGTCGGCACGCTGACTTTCCGTTGCGAGCGCGACGCGGCGGCTGAGAGTGTCGAGGAAGGCACCGCTGTCGAAGTGCGAGCGGACTTGGGTGATGGCGCTTTGTCGGGACATATCGGTAACGTGTCTTTTTGATCGGCTGGGTGCAGATTAGCCGCGTCGAAGTGTTTTTGTATTCGCAATCAAACAAGGTACATTTGCGAGTACATCAAACCTCATCGGTTCCCTGCGTTCCGAGCATCGCCATGCGCAAGTTGATGGAGCCATCGCTTTACTATTTTTCGGTCGTGGCCCAGGCTGGCTCGCTTACCTCCGCCACCGAGAAGCTCGGCCTGACCGTGTCGGCGCTGAGCCGGCATATCGCCAAGCTGGAGGGCGATATCGGCGTGCCTCTGTTCGAGCGGCATGCGCGCGGCATGGTGCTCTCGCATGCGGGACGCCTGCTGTTGCGTCACGCGCAGCGCACCGTTTCCGACGCGCAGGCCGTATTCGACGAAATTCAGGGCGAGGAGAGGCGGCGCGCGCGGACCCTCACGATTGCCTGCACGGAAGGCTTTGCGTTCGACTTCCTGCCGGTATCACTGGGGGCGTTTTGCCAAAACCATCCCGATGTCGCCATTCAGCTCGAAGTCGTGCCGTCGGAGCGCGCAAGCCAGATGATTCTGTCCGGCGAGGCGTCGATCGCGCTCGCATTCAGCTTCAAGCCCGAACCGGGTGTCGTCGTGCAGTTCACGCAGCGCGCGCCGGTCATGGCGTTGATGCACGAGACGCATCCGCTCGCGGGCAAGACGAAGATCGCGCTGAAGGACCTCAGTTCATATCCGGTACTGCTTCAGGACAAAGGCACGACGAATCGACAGCTTTTCGACATCGCCTGCAACGTCGAGAACGTCGAGATCACGCCGCTGATGACGAGCCGGTATGTCGCCGCGCTCTACCGCTTCGCATTGGCGGTGCCGGAGGCGATCATGCCGTCGGGTTACGTTTCCGTCGCGAAGCGACTCGCCGTGGATCGAATGAAGGCCATTCCATTCGACAATCCGCTACTCACGCAGCGCCGTCTTCAGGTGCTGACGCTCGCCGGACGAAGTCTCGACGAGCTTGCGCAGTCATGTCTCGATTGGATCATTCACGATTTGAGGCAGTCATAGTGTCGAGCGGCGAGCCAGGGCGAAACTATGCAGCGGAGTTCAAGACGCCGGCCGCGCAGCGAGTCAAGGACGGGCAACGCATGAGCGTGGCGGCCCGCGAGCCGGGCGCGTCGGAACACACACCGCGGCCAGCTGAATGACGGGTTATCCCCGCACAGTCGACCTTCTCTTCATTCCCGTATCCCCGGGACTGCACGAAGCGGAGCGGCCCGCGGCAGGCCAGGCGGACATCGCAACGTCGATCATGCCGCCAAGCGCTTCGCCTGTTGCGCCGCCCTGCGGAAGGTTCACAACGGCCTGCAAGACGCCAAGATAGTACCAGGCGAGCGCGTCCACATTGATCTCCGGCGCAAGTTCACCCTTCGCGACACCTTCGTGCAGCAGATCCGCGAAGATCTGGCGCTGCCGTGCAATGCCGGCAAGCGTAGTCGTTTTTCCCGCCGCTGCGAGGTCTACCATCTCGGCACTGCTTCGCGATAACAGGCAACCGGCCGGCCGCTGCGGCGTTGTGGGCTTCGGCAAAAAATCACGGAGTATCGCTTCCACGCTCCCCCGCGCTGAATCCGCACGGGCTGAGTTCATCCGTTTGAGCACACGCTCCGTGTAGACCGCCAGCGCATCGCGAAATAAGCCGTCCTTGTCGCCAAACCGCTGGTAGAGGCTGGAGCGGGATAAGCCGGTCGCGTCGGTGAGGTCATTGATGGACGCGGTCGCATAGCCGTGCCGCCAGAAAACGTCGATTGCAGCAGCGATAACGGCGGCCTCGTCGTATTGAGGCTTTCCACTCATGAATTCTCCTGTTGACAATCTGGAACGACTGTTCCAACATTGTTGGACTGATCGTTCCATCGTACATCAAGGAGTCTTCATGCTCAACCAAACCGTTCAGGGATCGCGCAATTTGCGCATCGCCGTCGCAGGGGCTACCGGCCGTGTCGGCGCTACGTTAATCGATCGGTTGGGCACCGATCCTGTCGATGTCATCGCGCTTACGCGTCAGAATGCTACGGCACAGTTTGCATCGAAGGTCGCTGTCACCACGGTGGACTTCGAGCGACCGGCCACGCTTGAGGAGGCGCTTCGTGGGGTCGATAAGCTCTTTGTAGCGCACGGCACATCGGCCCGGCAGGTGGAAAACGAAATCTCGCTGATTGATGCCGCCGTCGCCGCGGGTGTTCGCCACATTGTCAAACTCTCGGTCATGGGACCGGCAACGCGGCTGAATCCATTCGCCTGGCACATGCAGATTGAAGCACATCTGGCTCGCCAGCCGGTGGCGTCAACTGCACTTAGACCAACGACTTTCGCCGACGTGCTCAAGCGCGCGGGTGCCCACGTCGCTGCGGGCAATTGGGCCGGCGCAGCAGGCGCAGGAAGCGTCAACTTTATCGATACGCGAGATGTTGCCGAAGCGGCGCGCGTCGCCTTGCTCGAAAACATGGCTGACCAATCCCAGCGTGCGTATCACCTGAGCGGACCGCGGAACTGGACGATGCCGGAGGTTGCACAGGAGTTGTCGCACCTGCTCGGACGCCCGGTTGTCTATAACGATCGATCACCCACAGAACATCGCGCGGCCTTGCTCGCGGATGGTCTGCCGCCGTTGGTCGCCGACTTGCTTCTTGGTTTGGACAGGCTGGTTCGTGAATCTGCGCTCGCAGAAACCACGTCGACTTTTGAAAGATTGACCGGTAAGCGTCCGCGTTCATTGTCTGACTGGCTGCGTGAAAACATCGCGGTCTTCCAGCGGTAAGCACCGGTGCCCACGCTGAAATGAGTTGCTGGCGTGTGAACGCCACGCTTTGGTCGACTGAAAAAATTCTGGAATAAACGCTGCAATGGGGTGTTTGCCTCCATGTAGACAGAGGCCGAGCGGTTAGTCGTCACAGGACGAGCGCAGAGCAGATCGCTCTTCGTTCAGCGGCGAAACGTGACCTTTGCCCGGTTAGTCATGCGTTTCGAAATTCAGTTGGCCTTTGAACATGTCAAATTTGTAATTATCGGGTCGCTGTTCTGAAACGCCGGGCGGAGCAGACTTACGGCAGTCCAAGGAATGCCGGTTCAGCACCGTTGTATGACGTTTCCGCGGGCGACTGGTTCGTCTGATCGAATAATGTTTATTTAGGAGTCTATATCATGTCGAAAATGCTTTTGAGTCTTGCTCTCGCCGTTGCCGCCCTCGGCGCGCCGGTTGTCAGTTTCGCGCAGTCGAGCATTCCGCTCACGCGAGCAGAAGTTCGCGCTGATCTCGTTCGTGCCGAACAGGCAGGCTACAACCCGGCCGGAGGTGACGACGTCAAATACCCGGCTGATGCTCAAGCGGCAGAGGCAAAGATCGCCGCGCAGAACGATCTGCAACTGAATGCGCAGGCCGTAGGGGGTGTCGTACTGAACGGCACCTCTGAATCGGGTGCTCCACTCCATACGGCGATGCACTCGGGTTGCGTCGGCCCGGTCAGCTTCTGCAATCTCTACTCCGGCAGCTAAGCGGCGCGAGCCGGACCCTGTGCCCCTTGCTGTCAAGCACTGGGTCCCGGTCGGTTCCATTCCCAGATGCCAGGCGGCTTGATCAACGAGTGCATCGCGCAACCATGTGCGGTAGCGGTTCAAGCCGATCCTTCTTCAAACCCATCCTTATCATTGGAGTATCGTCGTGAAGATTTTTCCTTTCGCTGCATCGGTTTTGACCTTGGTCGCCTCGGTTTTTGCATCCACCAGCGCCATGGCGCAAGTTACCCAATCGGACACCGGCTCGATCAAAAACATCGTTCTGGTCCATGGTGCGTGGGTCGACGGATCAGGGTGGAAGCCGGTCTACGACATCCTCACTAAAGACGGGTATCACGTCACGATAGTGCAGCAGCCGCTGACTTCGCTCGACGACGACGTCGCCGCCACGAAGCGCGTGATCGATCTGCAGGATGGTCCGGCCATCCTGGTGGCGCACAGCTATGGCGGGTCCGTGATCACGGAAGCAGGCGTTGATCCGAAGGTGGCGGGTCTGGTGTACGTCGCGGCCCATGCGCCGGCTGTCGGCGAGGACGAAAGCGATCTGGGCAAGAAGATGCCCAGCTACACGTCGAAGCAGGCGGGCGCCATCAAGAAGACGGACGACGGTTATACCTACCTGAATCCCGCGGATTTCCCGAAGGACTTCGCGGCCGATCTGCCGCTCAAGGAAGCCAGGTTCGAATCGCACTCGCAGATTCTGACGGCGGCGAAAGTCTTCTCCGCGCCAATGACGGTGGCTGCCTGGACGACCAAACCGAGCTGGGGCATCGTGGCAGCGGACGACAAGATCATCAATCCGGATCTCGAACGCTTCTATTACCAGCGCGCGCATAGCCATACCACGGTGCTGGCAGGCGCGAGCCATTCGGTCTACGAATCGCGTCCGAAGGAAGTCGCCGCAGTGATCGAGGACGCAGCGAAGCATGCCCAGCAGTAACGCAATCGTGGGCGCTCCGGATGCGCTGTCGGGTCCGGGCGCGCGGCAATTGCGCGGCGCGCACCACGCTAACGCAGGCGGGCAGTTTGCGACGGCGACTCGCCAAAGCGGTCCTTGTAGCTCTGCGCAAAGCGGCCAAAGTGGGTGAAGCCGCAATCGAGTGCAATGCTCGCGATGCGTACGTCCGCAGGCGTCGCGAGAATGATTTCGCGAGCGCTCTCCAGCCGAACTTGCCGCAGAAAGTGCATCGGGCTGCTCTGACGGAAGCGCATGAAGCCGTCGCACAACGTGCGCACCGGCATGCCGACCGCATCGGCGAGATCGGCAAGCTGCAATGGCGAGCCGAGCCGCGCGATCATCACGTCCTCAGCGCGGCGGACGAAACCCGGCGTGATGCCCGGGCGCGGGATGGAGGCAGCCGGGGCGCCGCACTCGGCGGAGCCCGCCGCGAGCAGATTGACCAGCAGCGACTCGACGTGCGCGCCCACGCGAGCATTGCCACACGCGCTGGCGAGCAGGTCCGGCGAACTGGCGATCAGCTTCAACTGGTCTTGCCATGCGCGCATCGCGCCGTTCGCGAAGCGCACGAGCGCGCCGCCCGGTTCCGCGCCGAGTGCCGCGTCGTGCGGCAGGGCGGTGGGCTCGATACGTAACACGAGAGCTGCTCGCAATCGGGCGAGAGCTTCGCACTGAACGACTCACCGGGTGCGCGAACCACGCCTTGCCGGTCGTTGACTTCAATGGTGCGGCCTGCCGCATTCACCTCCGCGCTGCCGGAAACGCAAAACATCAGCAGGTAATAGCCGTCCACCGCTTCAATGAAGCGACGCCGTGGATGAGTTGAGCGAGCGTTAGCGCATTTTGAAAGTGTTCCGTCGGAAATCGTGTAGAGCCCGCTACAAAAAATCTCCATGATCGAAATCGACATTCCCGGCTTCGAAGCGAAAGGCTGATGGTGTCGGCAATCGCCCCAGACACGTCGACTCGACCGGCCTGCACTATTTGGCACTTCCGCTGTAAGTAATACGAATATCCCTGACGGGCATTCCCTCTCCGCCGTCGACTGCCGCCGAATGGCGATAGGAAGCCGCAGCGGCGGGAACGAACCTCAGAGCGTCGATCGCACACACGCCAATCCACCCCCACCCAACGTCGCCTATTGGTCGTCGCGAAGCAGTGGAAACGGGAAATTGCCAGCTTTATACTGAGCGTCTCCATCAATCGCGGAATCGTTATGCGGCGCGTGATCGTCCGGCAGTCGCCAGTTCATGGGAAAGGTGTTTTCGCACTGCGCGTGCTCACTGCGGGTGAGCGTGTGCTCGAATACAAGGGAGTGATCACAGGCTGGCGGGAAGCCGTACGGAGGTACCGTCGCGAAGGGATCGAAGGGCACACGTTCCTGTTCGGCCTCTCGGATGGCCGCGTGATTGACGGCAGCCGCGGCGGCAACAGCGCTCGCTGGTTGAATCACGCGTGTGCGCCTAATTGCGAGACCATCGAAGACGCCGGACGCATCTTCATCCACACGCTCAGGCCAATCGGAGCAGGCGAAGAGCTCTTTATTGAATATCTGCTGGCGGTTGACGACCCCCAGGACGAGGACACGCGACGTCAGTACGCGTGCCGGTGTAGCACCGTGGGCTGCCGTCGGTCGATGCTGGCGGATGCCGCGTAACCGGGTCGGTTGACGGTACGGTCAGGATCGGCGTGACGAGCGTTTTTCCGTCTCGATGCGCTGGAACTGTCGCTGACAACGGAACAGGTATCTGGAAGCAGAGGATCGACGGATCTATCCCCGGCTAAGAGTCCGATATAACTCGTTCGCTCGATTCAGGTGCATACGCATCGCTGCAGCGGTGCCGTCTCCATCGTGTTTGGCAATCGCGTCAACAATCCGCTGATGTTCCGACAAGGTCAATTCTTCGGCACCGGCGCGCGTACCAGCGGCCGATAGTATTCTCCGGCCCAACGGAACAGCGATTCGACAATTGACGGGAAATCGCTTGCGGGGTCCGCCTCGGTTGGACTGGAGGTCGTAAAGATCTGATCCGTGCTGTTTCGATTCATCGGGACTACCGCGCAATCAGTATCGGAACGATCGACGGTCAGTTCGATTCAATCGTGTCGGGTCACCGTGCAACGGTTTTCGCGCGCAATCGCGACATGGTGCGCGCTTGCGCATTTCGTCGGTCCCTGTCACTTCGCCGCTGCGTTGCGCGCGATCAGCCGCTATAGTGAGATGCGTAGGTTCAAGGACTGCGGCCGCCCGCGTTAGCGGAATGACTGGTCGCGATTAGCGTTCCAACGGACGCCGGCAGCGGAATTGGCGAACTTCAAGACATGGTACAAAAAAACCTGCTAAGACGGCTCGACCTCACGACCCTCCAACTCTTTCTGGCGATCTATGAAGAGGGCACGCTGACACGCGCATCCGAACGCGAAGCAATCGCGGTTTCGGCGGCAAGCAAGCGCCTGGTCGAACTCGAGCATGCAGTCGGTGCATCGCTCTTTCATCGCAACGCGCGCGGTATGACGCTGACACCGGCGGGCGAGACCTTGCTGCATTACGCACGGCGGGTGATGCGCGATATCGAGAACATCGGCATTGAACTCGCCGGACACGCGAGCGGCGTGCGCGGGTACGTGCGGATGGTGGCGAATCTGTCGGCGATCGTCGAGTTCCTGCCGGAAGATCTGCGCGCATTCCAGTCGCTCAACGAGCGCGTCAAGATCGATCTGGAGGAACGGCCGAGCGGGGGCGTGGTGGAAGCCGTGGCGGACAATCTGGTCGACCTGGGCATCTGCTCGGGTGACACGGAAACCCGCGGTCTGCAAGTCGCGCATTACCGGCACGATTCGCTCGTGGTGGTCATGCGCGACGATCATCCGCTGGCCGGCCGGTCGAGCGTGGCCTTTGCCGAGACGCTCGACAGCGACCATGTGGGCCTGCACGCCGCCAGTTCGATCAATGCTCGCACGCACCTCGCAGCACAACAGGCCGGGCGGCCTCTGAGGCTGCGCATCCACGTGCCCGGCTTCGATGCGGTCTGCCGGATGGTTCAGGCGGGCATGGGTGTCGGGGTGCTGCCGCTAAAGGTCTATCAGATCATGGGTCGTCAGCTTGAGCTTGTTGCCGTTACGCTCGACGACGCTTGGGCACGGCGCGATCTGGTCGTCGTAGCACGCGATGTCGGAGCGCTGTCGCCCGTCAGCCGATTGCTCTACGATCACCTGGGTCTCGCCGAGGCATCCGAAGCCTGAGCGTTCGCCGTTCACGAACGGTCGTTGGCGAAATGCGGTTGGACGCGGCCTCGGCGTGCCTTCTAAGCTGTCTCCCATACCTTTCCAATGAGGAGACAGCACGATGAGTGGCCCCCTACAGGGTATCCGCGTCATTGAGATTGGCACACTAATCGCGGCACCTTTCGCGGCGCGGCTGCTGGCCGAGTTTGGTGCCGAAGTGATCAAGATCGAGGCACCGGATGGCGGCGACCCGCTGCGCAAATGGCGCAAGTTGCACGAAGGCACGTCGCTTTGGTGGTATCTCCAGTCGCGCAACAAGAAATCCATCTGCCTGAACCTGAAATCGGCCGACGGTGTCGACATCGTCAAGCGGCTCGCCGCCGATGCTGACATCATCATCGAAAATCTTCGGCCCGGAGCGCTCGAAAAGCTCGGCATCGGCTGGGATGTCATCCACAGCATCAACCCGAAATTGACGATGGTCCGCATCTCCGGATACGGCCAGTCGGGACCGTACCGCGACCGGCCGGGCTTCGGCGCGATCGGCGAGGCGATGGGCGGCATCCGCTACACGACGGGTGAAGCCGACGGGGCACCGGCGCGGGTCGGCGTGAGTCTTGGCGATTCGTTGGCATCGCTGCATGGCGTCATTGGCGCGTTGATGTCGCTGCTGCGTGTCAAGACGGGACAGGGCGACGGGCAGATTGTCGACGTATCGCTGGTTGAGAGCGTGTTCAACCTGATGGAAAGCCTCATTCCGGAATACGATCTGCTGGGTCATGTGCGCGAGCGCAGCGGCGGCGCACTACCGGGGATCGCACCGTCGAATACTTATCCCACGGAAGACAACGGCTTCGTCGTGATTGCGGGCAACAGCGACCCGATCTTCAGGCGGCTGATGCATGCGATCGGCCGTGCCGATCTGGCCGACGATCCGGCGCTCGCCCGCAACGACGGCCGAGCCGCTCAATGCGCGCGACTCGACGAAGCCATTGTGGCATGGACACGTCACCATTCGACCAATGACGTGCTCGCAACGCTCGAAAGCGCGGAAGTACCCGCCGGGCGCATTTATTCAGTCGCCGATATCGTTTCCGACCCGCACTATCGGGCGCGCGACATGCTGCTGCAGGCCGATTTGCCGGGTGGCGTGTCGGTTAAGATGCCGGGCATCGTGCCGAAGCTATCGGAGACGCCGGGGGAAATACGCTGGCAAGGTCCGATGCTGGGCGAGCATACGGATAGCGTGCTGGGCACACTGGGTTTGGACCGAAGCGAAGTCGAGCGGTTGCGCCGCGAAGGAGCGGTGCAATGAACGCCGCCGCATTCGACAAACTGCTCGTCCAGGAAGTCGCACCGCGCGACGGTTTGCAGATTGAACCCACGTGGGTCGAGACTGCGGACAAGGTCGCGCTTATCAATGAGCTCTCGACAGCCGGGTTCTCGCGCATCGAGGCGGGCTCGTTTGTTTCACCGAAGGCAGTGCCGGCGCTGCGCGACGGTGAGGCCGTTTTTCAGCAAATCACGCGCGATCCCGGCGTGATTTACGTCGCGCTGGTACCGAACCTGAAGGGTGCGCAACGCGCATTGACCGCGCGGGCCGACGAGTTGAATCTCGTCATGTCGTCAAGTCAGACACACAATCGCGCGAACATGCGGATGAGTTGCGAGCGCTCGCTTGCCGCGTTCCGCGACATCGTCGAGTTCACCAGGGGGACGTCCGTCACGTTGAACGGAACGATAGCCACGGCATTCGGTTGCCCGTTCGAAGGCAGTATTGATGAGGCACGGGTGATCGATCTCGTCGACACCTACCGCGAGATGGGCATGCAAGGCATCACGCTCGCGGATACGACCGGCATGGCGAATCCACGACAGGTCGGACGGCTGGTCGCACGCGTGCTGGAATGCGTGCCCGCCGAGGCGCTCACCCTGCACTTTCACAATACCCGCGGCCTGGGGCTCGCCAATGTCCTCGCGGCCTATGAAGCGGGCGCACGCCGTTTTGACGCGGCGCTGGGCGGCCTTGGCGGCTGTCCGTTCGCGCCCGGCGCATCGGGAAACATCTGCACGGAAGACCTTGTGAATATGTGCGAGGAAATGGGCATTCCGACCGCGATCGACCTCGAGAAGCTGATCGCGTTGTCGCGCCAGTTGCATCCGCTGCTTGGCCACGATGTCCCAGGTCAACTCGCAAAAGCGGGACGCAACTGCGATCTGCATCCTGCGCCCGAGTACGTTGCCGGCATTTGACACCCACTCACCCCTGAAGCAGATATACGACCGGACGGCGTGTGCCAGTTCGGCATGGAGACGATCATGAGCGATCTAAGTGCAGTCGAAGCAGGCAACCATCAGGCAGACGAACAAGGCATCGCATCCATCCTTCGAAAGGTCGCGTGGCGCCTGATGCCGTTGATCATGATCTGCTATCTGTTTGCATTTTTCGACCGTATAAATATCAGCTTCGCCAAGTTTCAGTTGCAATCCAGCCTGGGAATGTCAGATACGGCATATGGTATCGGCGCGAGCCTCTTCGTCATTGGCTATGTCTTATTCGAAGTACCCAGCAATATGCTGCTCTACAAGGTGGGCGCACGCCGGTGGATTGCGCGCATCCTGATTTCGTGGGGACTGGCGACGGCCGCGATGGTGTTCGTGCGCACCGAGTGGCAGTTTTACGGTTTGCGCTTCCTGATCGGCGCGATGGAAGCGGGTTTTGCGCCTGGCGTGCTGTACTACCTGACGCTGTGGTTCCCGCCCAGCTCTCGCGGCCGGATTACCTCGATGCTTTTTCTTGCGTCAGCGTTCTCCGGCCTGGTCGGTGCACCAGTCGCGGGTCTCGTGCTCGGTCATCTGCACGGTGTCCTCGGCATGCCCGGGTGGCACTGGCTGTTCTTGCTAGGGGGTTTGCCCTGTGTGCTGCTGGGCATTCTCGTGCTGAAACTACTGACGGACCGTATCGAGGATGCTGGCTGGCTATCGTCCTCTGAAAAGAAGCTGCTCGCAGGCCAGATTGCCCGGCAAAGCGTTCACGCCAGCAACGCAGGCTCGCTGCTGAGCGCGATTCGCACACCCGGCTTCATGACACTCGCGCTCGTTTATTTCCTGATTCAGGTCGCGTCATACGGTCTGAACTTCTGGGTTCCACATTTGATCCGCGCGGCAGGTACGCATAATCCAACCGTGATCGGCCTGCTGACTGCCGTGCCCTACATCTGCGGCGCAATCTGCATGGTCGTCGTGGGCCGGTTATCCGACGCGTCCGGCGAACGTCGCAAGTACGTCTGTGGGCTGCTCCTCACGGCGGCAGGGGGATTTTTCGCAGCGGGATTATTCGATAAACAGACTGCGTTGCTGGTTGTCGCGCTGGCGGTGATGGGCGGAGGCGTCGTTGCATCGATTCCCGCCTTCTGGGCGCTCCCGCCGAAGCTCATGACAGGGGCGGGAGCGGCCGGTGGGATCGCGCTGATCAACACGCTTGGCCAGCTTGGCGGCATCGTGAGTCCGATTATGGTCGGCCGCGTGATGGACGTAACGGGCAGCACCACACCGGCGCTGTATGCGATCGGAGGCATGAGTGTCGTGTGCGCTCTGATCGTGCTGTTCGCTTTGCCTGAGTCTTTGCGTCACCGAGATCAGGTCTATGGCTGAGAAGACAGGTCAGGGCGAGGGCAAGGCCGGATCAGGCTTTTCGCGGGCGGCAACTCGCGCACGATGCGAGTTGCCGTCCATCAAACCAGCACGTGACCACCGTCGACAACAATCACCTGGCCCGTGCCGAACCCCTGCTGCATGAGGTAAAGGTACGTCTGGGCAACGTCACTTGCTTCCCCGACGCGCCGCACAGGCATCTTCCCGGCAATATGTTCGTAGAGACCCGCTCGATCCGCTTCGCTCATGTTGTCCCACAGCGCAGTACGCAAGACACCGGGTGCCACGGCGTCGACACGCAGCGGCGCAAGCTCGACGGCCAATGTCCGGGTAAGTGATTCGATTGCGCCCAGGATACTGAACGGGATCGCCCAGCCAGCCAGCGGGCGCGACGAGGCCACTCTGCTCGTGAGGGTGATGGAGCCACCGGCGCGAATAAGCGGAGCGGCATATTTGACGGCCTTGAGCGCGCCCCAATAGCGCACTTCAAAAGCGCGCTGCGCGTCGTCGATGCCAAGCTCAGCCAGGCTTTGCAGGAGCAATGATTCCCCGGCGGTGTAGACGAAGTGGTCGAGCGTACCGACGCGCGCAAAAAACGCACGCACTTGCCCCTCGTCGGTAAAATCCAGCGACTCGCCGCGCGTGCCATGAGGTAGTCGTTCCAGGGCCGCCGCGACGCGCTCAGGCCTGCTCGAAGCGATGATGACAGCGGCGCCGGCGCGCGCGGCAGCTTCGGCAACGGCAAAGCCAATTCCCGACGTGCCTCCGGCCACGACGACCCCGCTGTGATGGAGAGAAATGCTGGTAGGGGTGCTGTTTTCCCTATCTGAGATTGTGGTGAGCGAGTGGTCCGAGTGACGACGCGCAGCGCAACGCAGCACATGCTGTCGAGCGATCGATCGAAGCGCTATCGCGGTCGCAATCGACTGTAGGCGATCTGCGGCAATCGCGTTGAAGGTGCCGTCCGCAGATTGCGTCTGGAAAGATTACATGGGGTGAGCCGCGGCCGCGGCGCGAGATCTGGCTGCAAGCATTGCGTAGGAAAAGTGCCGGCCACTACATAGCCAGAATTTCCCTCACAGCGTTGTCGATAAACTTGACATCGACTGCATTGGCCGCGGGTCCGCCCGCGAAATGCCCCCACACCGACTCGATGGGCCGCAACTGAGCGTTGGGCATCTTTGAAACTTCATACTCGCTATCTTCCGGCGGGAAGTACAGATCCGTGCGCCCGGGCATCACAATAGCCTTGGCAGTGATGCTGCCCAACGCGCGATCGAAGTTTCCCTGGTGAAGAGAATTGGCGGAAATATCGCCGTGCTGCCAACTCCACATCATCGACAGAATATTGTTCGCGTCCTTCTTCAGGAAATCGCCTTCCCAGAACTGAATGATAAAGTCTTCAAGCGAGCCATATCCCATCGCTTCCATGTCGAGCCGCTGACGCAGAAACGCCTGCGAAAATCCCCACCCGGCAAACACACGCGCCGCAGCGCGCATTCCGCGCGTGGGCGGTGCATCGTAGAAGCCGTCCTTGAATTCCGGGTCCAGCAGCAATGGCGCCTTGAGGCCTTCAATAAACACGAAATTGTGCCGCGAGCAGCGCGCGGCACCGCAGATCGGCAGAATTCGCTCGACCATCCGCGGATACATCGCGGCCCAATGGAACGCCTGCATCGCGCCCATCGACCAGCCGGTGACGAGCTTGAGCGACTCGATGCCGAACTTCTCGGTCACAAGGCGGTGCTGCATCGCGACGTTGTCGTAGAGCGTGACATGCGGAAAGCGGCCGCGGTCATAAGGCGGCGGGTTATTGCTCGGCGAACTCGATACGCCGTTGCCGAACATGTTCGGCACAATGATGAAGTACTCTCGCGGGTCGAGCCCCATGTGCTCCCCAATCAGCCACTCGTTGTCGACATGGCTGCCGCTATAAAACGTCGGATAGACAATCGCGTTGTCCCGCGTCGCATTCAGTTGGCCATATGTCTTGTAGCTGAGCCGCATGTCAGGCATCGTCGCGCCGGACTGCAACGCGACGCGGCCAAGGCTGAAAGTTTCGAAGTCCGTCATGTGAGCCTCATATTTAATTGGCGAAGACGTTAAGGAATTTTCGGGTACGCTCGTGAGTTGGGTTGTCGATCACCTCCTGCGGCGTCCCTTGCTCGATGATCTCGCCGCCATCCATGAAAACGACGCGATCGGCGACATCGCGGGCAAAGCGGATTTCGTGCGTGACCACGACCATCGTCATCCCGGCATCAGCGAGCCCGCGCATCACGCCAAGCACTTCTCCGACGAGTTCTGGATCGAGTGCCGAAGTCGGTTCGTCGAACAGCATTAACTTCGGTTTGATCGCAAGCGCACGCGCAATCGCTACCCGCTGCTGCTGACCACCTGATAACCGATGCGGCAGAAAATCCGCATGCGCGGCGAGGCCCACGCTCTTCAACAGTTCGCGGCCGAGCGCTTCTGCTTCGGCGCGAGGCACGTCATAGACCTGCTGCTGTGCTTCGACGATGTTCTCCAGCGCACTCAAATGACTGAACAGGTTGAAATGCTGGAACACCATGCCCACACGTGCTTCGGCGCGCGCACGTGCGAGGTTGTGCAGGGGCCGCACGGTGCCGCCGCCACCCGGCACTTCCCGATAACCCACATACCGTGAGTCGACCTTGATCGTCCCCCAGTCAAGCGGTTCGAGATGGTTGATGAGCTTGAGCAGCGTGCTTTTGCCGGAGCCGCTCGGACCGAGGATCACGACCACTTCGCCATGGGAAATCGACAAGTCGACGCCGCGCAAAATCTCGCGCTTGCCATACGATTTCCAGACGTTCCTGCACGCCACAAACGGTTCATCGCGATGGCGTGGCGTGCGGCTTTCCGCGGGCAGCAGCGTGCCGATCCATGCATGATCGTTCGCCTCCGGCTGCTGGGCGGGGACCGGCAAAACAATCGGTGCGTCGAGCGGTTTCGCATCAGGTGTCGAAGCGCGCAGTCCGAACCACGAGAACGTGAGTTTCCGATCGCGCTCGTGATCGAAGATGCGTTCGAGCCATACCTGAAGCAAGGAAATTCCGCTCGTCAGAAACAGATAGATGACCGCTGCCGCGCCGAACACGGTAAAGAACTTGAAGTTCTGTCCGACGACCTGTTGCGAGCGGAACGTAAGTTCGTTGACGAAGATCACCGACGCAATCGATGTTAGCTTCAACATGCCGATGGTGTCGTTGGCGAGACCCGGGATTACCGCGCGCATCGATTGCGGCAGGATGATGCGGCGTAACGTGAGTAGCGGTCCCATGCCCAGTGCTGCGGCCGCGGTGGATTGCGAACGGCTCACCGACAGAATCCCGGCACGAAACAGTTCAGCGCTGAACGCCGCCTCGTTCAATGCAAAGCCGATCACCGCGGTCGTGACTTCATCGAAGCGCAATCCGATCAGCGGCAACGCGTCGAAAATGAACACGAGTTGCAGCAGTTGCGGTGTGCCGCGCACGAACCAGATATAACCCCACGCCGCCGAGTTCAAGGTCTTGAATCGTGAGAGCCGCATCAGCGCAAGGCCGAGCCCGAGCACAAGCCCGATTGACATCGCTATCAGCGTAATCTTCACCGCGATCCACGCGCCGCCGAGCAGAAACGGCGAGCCGACATAACCGACCAGTTCCTTGAAACCGTCGAGCACCTGAACGCCATCGAGACCGGCGGCCATGGCCGGCTGAAGGAGGAGCATGGCGACCATACCGAGCGCGCCGACGACGTTGTGTTTGATACGCAATGCCTTCATTTCAGAACCTGATCCATGACGCTGCCGGCACACGGCAAGGTGTGCCGTGCAGGCAGCCTTTATTGAGTAAGCAGTGTGGCGGGCATTTCCAGCGACGGATCTACGCCGTATTGCAGAAAGGTTTTCTTCTGCGTCTGATTGGCCTGCATGATCTTGAGTCCATCCGACACGGCGGCGATCATGTCTGCGTTGCCTTTCTTTACGCCCACGCCGATCTTCATGCCGCTCGTCACCATGAAGCCGCGGGTGTAGAGCTGGGGGTTCTGTTTCGCGAGACCGTCGACGAGCGCCAGGTCGTACATCATGACGTCGGCGCGATGGCTGGCGACGAGGCGCGCGCCGGATGCGATATCGGCGGACGTCATGATGGTCACATCGGATTTACCTTCGGCTTTGCATTTGGCGGCTTGCGCTTGCGCCATCGTCAGCTCGACGGTGCCGATGCCTGCCGTGACCGTGAGGCCGCAGAGCTTCGAGATGTCGTCGACCTTTTTGGGGTTGCCGGCCGCCACCAGACCGCCGGTGCCGGCCTGCATATACGTGACGAACGTCGTTTCCTTCGCGCGCTCCGGTGTGTAGTACAGCAGGTCCCACATCACATCGATCTGTCCGGCACGCAGCGCGGGCAGCAGCCCGGGCCAGCCGGCAGTGAAGAACTCCGTTTTCACGCCGGCGCAATCGAACACGGCACGAGCCATATCGGCATCGGCGCCGATGATCTTGTTGAAATCCTTGCCGTCACGAAACGCATACGGCGGCGACTCGGGGTCCACGCCGATCTTGATGGTCTTGCCCGCCAGCGATGGATACTTCTGGGCGACCTTGGACGGTTCGCACGATTGCGCTGACGCGCCTTGTGTGAGGAGCAGACCGGTGAGGGCGCATAACAGCAGCTTGATGGCCTTTGACATGAACATGACGAATCCTATTGAGGTTGAAAACGGAATACGAGCGATAAAGGGCGGTATAAGGAAGTCGGAATGAACTGATTAATGGCCTAGAAAATCCATGTGGCTTGCAATAGAACCCGGCGTGGTGATGCAGATCCGGCCTTCGTCGCGTGCGCGCGCAATATGTTCGAGTGCGCGGCGCATGTGACACAGGCGATGCGGCTGTCCCATCAGGTACGCATGCAATGCAATGCCCATGACCAGCGGCTCTCGGGCCGACTGGCGCAGCATTTCCTCAAAGTGGTCAATCATCAGATCGGCGAACGACTTCGCGTCCATCTGGCGCGCAAGAATCATCGGGATATCGTTGACTTCCTCTTGATACGGAATTGCCCACAACGGCTGACCGTTGCGCGTAATAAGACGCGTCGGCTGATCGTCATGGCACCAGTTGAGCGTGTACTGGTAGCCCGATTCCGCCACCAGATCGCTGGTGACACGACTCTCCGAGAGCCACGGCGATAACCAGCCCGCCGGCTGCTGCGCGCTCTCCGCCGCGATGCGCTCGCGACAGGCCACGATTAGCGCGCGTTCGTGGTCCTCAGTGAGGGTTCCTTGCCGTTCCGAATTCGTATGGCCGTGCGCGACGAGTTCATCGCCGCGCTGCGCGAACGCGGCTACCAGCTCGGGACAATGATCGTAGAGCGCCGTGTTGATGATTGCCGCGACCGGCAGCGCAAGGTCGTCGAAGAGATCGAGACAGCGCCATGCGCCGACCCGCAATGCGTACTCACGCCACGCGTGATTCAGCACATCGGGTTCGGGCATGACCGGTCCAATAGTCGGTCCCAGTCCTTCGCCGAACGCAAAGTGCTCGATGTTGAAGCCGATATAAACCGCCAGCCGGGATCCGTCAGGCCAACGATAAACCGGGCGGCCGTTGATCGGTGAATAGTGAAAGCGCCCGTGGCCGGGCAGCGCGCGATGTGCGGGAGAATCCATGATCCAGTGAGTCCTGTCGAACGGCGCGTACGCCTGTGTTCACGTCAGAACCCATGGTAGGGAAGTCAAAATCGCCGCATCGCGCTTGCTGCGAACAAACTCTTGTACGCACGCGTATTGGAGCACACCACTCGCTACTTCAAGCGGTGAAGAGCGATTTCCGGATGATTGCGTGCACCCCCCAGTTGCCGTCCACCACCTGTGTCACGCCGAAGTCGACAGCGACCGAGATCAGCGAGATCGCTTCATCTTCGGAAAGGCCCTTGGTTGCCATCAGGAAGCGCCGCGTTTTGATGAACGCGTCGCGCATGGCGAGATCGAGAGTGGATTTTTCGTACACCGCGCTTTGCGCGGTGGTGCCGAACTCGGCCAGATAGTTCGGATAGCTGAAGCCGTGAAGAACCCATTCGTCGGCGGTTTCGACCAACGGGTAGGTGAGGTCCGAAAATACCTGACTGCCTAGCGTTTCTTTCTTGTGAAGCACCAGTTGGAAGTCGCCGGTGAGCGAACACTCGATCGCGGTGCCGCACAGTTCCGAGTCTCCTTGCGATGCATGCGGGTCGCCGACGGAGAGCAGAGCGCCGGGAACCCCGACTGGCAAGAATACGCTCGCTCCGCGCGTCACGCGCCAGTTGTCGAGATTTCCTCCGAAGGTGGACGGCGGAATCGAATCGATCAGACCGTCCTGCTGCGGCGCGACGGTGACCACGCCGAAGTGCGGACGAACCGGGATCTGGACATTCTTCAGGATGTCGTGATTCTCGACTACGGTCGAATGATCGACTGGCACGCCAGGATAGTCGATCGTCGGATGCATCACGCCAAAGGGATCGCGCTGAGGCGTCCAGCGGAAGTTATAGACGGCGCGCGCGCAGGCTGTTTCGCCCGCAGTCGGGTTGGCGTCGAGTTCATAGATGGTGACGACTTCGCGCGGTTTCGGCTCGGTCAATAGCTCGCGATAGTGGAACCCCCACCAGGCAGCGGCATTGCTGCCGAACGCGCGCCCGGCGAATTTCGGATTGGCGCAGCGGCGAGGGTGAATATCGAGGATCCGAACCTCCAGCACATCGCCCGGTTCCGCGCCGCGCACGGCAATCGGGCCGGTACAGATATGCACGCCGAAGCCTTCTCCCGCACCACGTCCGTAGATAGACGCGTCCATGGGGCCCGCGCCGCGGCGGTTGACGTTCTTGCGCTCGGCAGTCCAGTGGAACACGCTTTCGGCGCCGGGATCGCCTTGCACCATGCGCTCCCAATCGTCCGCCGCGTGTTGCGTGAGGGTTTCGATCGTCACTGTGTCGCCGCTGTTCAGTTCCAGCACGGGCTTGATATCGTGACTGAAGTAACCCCAGTGAATCGTGTTGGCCGTCGCTCGCAACAGGTGATGACGCGGCTTGCCCGACTCGCGGGGCGACGGCGGTGCCGAAGGTGCTTCAGGCGGCTCTGTAAGGTCGGCCTCGTCCGCCTCTTCGTCAGTGGCTGCCTGTCCGGCGAGTTCCGCATGCACGAGCAGACTTCCGGCATTGACGGGCAGACCGCGTGAGATTCGCCGCACGAGATGGCGTGCCAGTTCAAGACTCGCTTCATGCCGGAAAGTGCGCGGCGACGCGCCATACTGCTCGCGAAACGCGCGGCTGAAATACGCGGGATCGTTGAATCCCCAGCGGAAGCAAACATCGGCAATCGACAGCTTTTCATACAGGGGATTGACCAGATCCGCGCGGCAGCGCTCCAGTCTGCGTGAGCGCAAGTAGGTCGAGAAATTCTGTCCGACCGCTTCGAACAGCTTCTGCAGGTAACGCGGCGAGACGCGCTCTTCTTTGGCTATCGATGTCAGCCCGAGGTCGGGGTCAGCGAGATTGCCTTCGATGGTTCGACATACGCGCGAAAAAAGCGCCGCTTGAGAGGGCGTGAGTCCGCTGAAGCTGCCTTCCTTGTCGTGACCGACGAGGCTTGCGACCAGGAACTCCGCGAGCGCGAGTTCGAGGGGACGCAGATCGTCGAGTGACAACGTCTCCACGCTTTCGGCAATCGAGCGTAGAAAACCGGAGAACACGTGGCCGATACCGGCGTCTCCGGGCAAACGTCCGGCACGCAGGGAGAATGGTGTAAGAAGGCGCGCGTTGATCGCAGTGCGGGGTACGCGGATCACGAACGCGCGGAAGTCGGAGTTGAACGACAGGAGCGCTTCCTCGCGCGACGACGCATAGACAATGTCGCCGGCCGCAACTCGCGTGCGCACACCGTCGGCGACGAGCATCACGCCGCCGTCGAGATGCAGCGCGATCACAAGACTGTCGGCGCCGTCGACCTTAAGCTCGATGGTCTGTGCGAACGCGGCCAGCGCGATCAACTCGAAGCCGTTGCTCGACTTGCGCGATTTGATGGTTCCGTGCGAGTGGCGCGCGGCCGTCTGAGGCGCGCCGCAGCGTAGACCAAGCCGATCGAGGGCCTCGTTCCATGCTCTCAGGCGGTCTACTTCGGCGTACGACTCGGTAGTAAAACGCAGTAAGTCCAACCCTGGCTCCCGGACCCTGACGAACGTCAGTCGACTGATTGAAAGGCAATGTCCGTGCCATCGGTGACAACGCGGTTAGCGCTACCACGCTGCGCCATCACGGTGCGTTTTCGCACACTTGTGGCGCAGCGCGCAGCTCACGCGCGAGGTTTTTTCTTCGGAGGAAAGATGCTGCGGGGGATCTTGCAGTGTATTCCCTGGCGACCGTCGACCACCTGCGTCACGGAGAAATCCGCGGCGACGCTCATGAGCGAATAGGCGTCGTCGCGCGAGAGACCTTGCTGTTCGGTAAGCAGCAGCAACATGTCGCGTGAAGCGTTTTTAGTCGCGACGTCGAGGTCTTCGTCGAAGCCGTGGACGATCCAGTAGTCCGGCGTTTCCAGTAGGGGCGAGGGAAATCTGAAGTCGCGCCGCAACACGATCTGGAACATCACATTAAGGGACGCCTCGATCGCGGTGCCGCTGATTTCGCCGTCGCCTTGCGATACATGCGGGTCGCCGATCGAGAACAACCCGCCGTCCACGGCAACCGGGTAGTACATGGTTGAGCCGGCGCCGATGCGCCAGTTATCGATATTGCCGCCATGCGCGCCCGGCGGCACGGTGCTCACGCGGCCCGCCACATCAGGCGCGACGCCTGCCGTGCCCAGATGAGGGCGCACCGGTACGCGAATGCCTTCGAGCGCGAGTTCGCGGCAGCAGTCGCGGATCTCCGAGCGCTTGCCCGGCACGAGATATTTGCCGGGATAGTCATACGCATACAAGGCGTGAGCGGTGTTCGATGCCTGATCGAGTTCGTAGATAGTGACGCGTTCCTTCTCGAAGTCAGTGAATAGATGGCCCCAATGCGCGGCGAGATTCGAGCCGTAGTTGAAGCGCGGAATCATTTGCAGATAGCGCACCTCTAGCAGATCGCCGGGTTTCGCGTCTTTCACGAAGATTGGCCCGGTCATCAGATGCACGCCGGGTTGCCGATCCGCTTCGGCAATCGTGTCGTAGAGCGCGCGCACCTTGTCATCCATCATGAGTTCGGGGGCGTCGCCTGCATGATGCGTGATTGCTTCGGTGCGAACGAAGTCGCCGCTCTCCACGATCAGTGCGGGCGCTAGTGCCGCGTCAAAATATCCCCAGTGAACATTTTTCTGGATGGCAGGCAGGTCGTGAAGCATGCTTTCCTAAGCTCCGTAAGAGTGTGCGATCGGTGCGACGTGACCGATGACAAATCGTACGAGCGACAGAATTGAAACACTTGGGCGACAGCGTACAAAAGCTTGTGCGTGAGCGAATCGGGTTGCCGCGGCACCCGGCTGACGGGGGCTCGTCGCCTTGCCTGGCTGCGCCGACAACGAACGGCAACTCCAGAAAACAGGAAAGCTCTGCGCCCCTCGCGCTCGGTCAATCCGATGACCGCGTGGCTTGTCCTGCCCCTTCACCCCATTCACTCCTCCGGCCCAGGACCCTCTATAGATCTCTATATGACCTTGGCGACTACGGCGGAAATTCATTTCCAGCCGCATAGCGGCCGCTATCGGCGTAGTGGCTATTTTGAAAATTGGCCTGACCGAATGAGAATGAATTGTCCCTGTCGATGCGTCCCGGCCATCGACAGAATGTCCATTAACAGACCAGTCTCTGATACCGGCCGACTCAAGCATGATGGTCGGACCTGTCTGCATCCTGCCAACCACGATCGACGGAACACCGTAATGACCCGACTTCGCATCACTTCCTGCGGCCTGAGTTTCATTGCCGAAACCAATCCGGACGCACCCCAGACCGTCGCTGCATTCCTGAAACTGTTGCCGTACACGCAAAAAATCATTCACGTGCGCTGGAGCGGGGAGGGTTGCTGGGTACCCCTAGGCGAATTCAAGCTCGAAAACGACGGCGTCGCGGTCGGGTTCGAGAATCACACGAGCCATCCGTCGGTTGGCGACATCCTGTTCTATCCGGGCGGTTACAGTGAAACCGAAATCATCATGGCTTACGGTTCGTGCCTGTTCGCGAGCAAGATGGGGCAACTCGCTGGCAATCACTTCCTGACGATCGTCGAAGGCAAAGACAAGCTTCGCGAACTCGGCGTCAAGGTACTGTGGGAAGGCGCGCAAGACATCACGTTCGAGAAGATCTGAAGCGTTGACCGGGGATGACCCGCGCTCGGCCGTGGTCGCCCCCGAAGAACATCAAGCGGCGGCGCGCGCTCGAACAGCCCCCTTTCTCCATAGTCGGGCTGTTCACCGTATGACGATCGCGCGATAGGGTAGGGCATATGTGGTCGATACAGGCCACGCATAGCCATCAAGGACCTTTAGTCGCGTCCGACGCAGCACAGACAACTACCCGCATGCCTGCCCAGATATGCGCCTTCGCCTGGCATCACCGTGTCGTCGCCGCGCGTGAGCAGCACCGGCAAGCCGTTCTGCTCACGCGCAGATGCCGCCCCGCATGTCGGACACGACGCTGGCTCATCGCGCATCGCGACGCGGCGCATCTGGTCGAACACGCCACACTGCCCGCACCGAAAGTTGTAGATCGGCATGACGTGGCTCGCGTCAGAAATGAGCGCCGAGTTCGCCGCGCGCGACGAACTGGCCTGCGCCACTGCGTCCAACCCATTGTCCGTCGTCGATCAACAGTTCGCCTCGCAGCAGCACTTTCTTTACGCGGCCCGTGACCTTGTGACCCTCGAACAGCGTGAAGTCGCAATCGCTATGCTGTGTTTCGGCGCTAATCGTATGTGACTCTTGCGGATCGAATAGCACGATATCCGCATCGCTGCCGATTGCGAGCGTGCCTTTCTTCGGGAATAGTCCGAACAGTTTCGCGGGCGCTGTTGAAGTCAGTTCGACGAAACGGTTCAGTGAAATGTGGCCGGTGCGCACGCCGCCGTCGTAGACGACCGTCATCCGTGTTTCGACACCCGGCACGCCGTTCGGAATCTTCGAAAAGTCGTCGGCGCCAAGCGGCTTCTGATTGACGTTGCCGCGATGACCTTCCTTCATGCAGTACGGGCAATGATCGGTTGAGATCAGTTGCAGGTCGTCCGTTTTCAGTGCGGTCCACAGCGCCTTTTGCGCTTCTTTCGACCGCAATGGCGGACTCATCACATAGCGCGCCATATCGAAGCTATCGTCGGCATACGCGGATTCATCGAAGAACAGGTAATGCGGACAGGTTTCCGCAAACACGGGGATGCCGAGATCGCGGGCTTCGATCACATGTTTGAGCGCTTCCTTCGCGGACAGGTGGACAAAATAGACAGGTGCATCGGCCAGTTCCGCCAGTTTGATACCGCGATGTGTGGCTTCGCCCTCCATGATCGCGGGACGGGTCAGCGCGTGATAACGCGGCGACGTGTGGCCTTGCGCAAGCGCTTCGCGAATCAGCAGATCGATCACCGTGCCGTTTTCCGCATGCAACGCGATCATCCCGCCGTGCTGGCCGACCATGCGCATGGCCTGAAAAATCGACGCGTCGTCGGACATCACCGTTCCCGGATACGCCATGAACATCTTGAAGCTCGATACGCCCTCATGGCGGATTGCGTGCTGCATGTCGGCGAGCACCTGGTCGTCGACATGCGTAACGATCACATGAAAGCCGTAGTCGATATGCGACACCGAACCTGCTTTCTGCTGCGCCCGGGCGATTGCGTCGAGCGGGCTCGTGCCGGCGTTTTGCAGCGCGAAGTCGATGATCGTCGTCGTACCGCCGAATGCAGCCGAGCGTGTACCCGAATCGAACTTATCGCATGTCACCGAAGGGCCGAACGTGTTCTCCATATGCGTGTGCGCATCGACTCCGCCGGGAAATACCAGCAGCCCCTTCGCGTCGATTACGCGGGTATCCGGCCCAGCTTCGAGTTGAAGGCCGATACAGACAATCCGTTCGCCTTCGACGACGATATCGGCCACGTAGTCGTCGACGGCGGTAATCAGTCGTCCGCCGCGAATCAGCGTGCGGGTCGTGGTTTGAGTCATGAATCGCTCCGGTCGTGGTGAATCGCAAGATCAAAAGACAGCGCAAACGAAAGCGCCTCTTCGAGATGCCCAGTTTCTGCCGCGGACAAAGGCGGAATCGGCGGACGAATGGAAGGATGTGGAAATCTGCCGAGCAGATGCAGGCAGGTCTTGAGCCGCACATTCGCATGCGAGCCCGGCGCGGTGCCGTAAATGGCTTTTGCCAGTGGATAAACGTGTTCGTGCAGGCGCTGTGCCGTGGCAAGGTCGTGTTGCTGTACGGCGCGATACAGCGCCACGACCAGTTCGGGCACGACCGCGGCCAGACTGACGAGGCTGCCTTCCGTGCCGAGCGTGAAGCACGTGAACAGATGCTCGTCGCCGGAGGCCATCACTGCCACGTGCGGCGCGACAGATTTCACGAGGCGCCGGTTCGCTTCGTAGGTCGCGGTTTCCCAACTGCCTTCCTTGATCGCGACAACCTCGGGGAGCGTGACGAGCGTGGCCAGCATCTCGGGCGTGTAGGCCATCGCGCCGGTACTCACGCCGGCCTGATACAGCATCATCGGCAATTTCGAATTGGCATTTGCGATGCGATGATGATTGACGACGGTCGTGAGATCGGTGGAGAGCGCCCATGAATACGGCGGAAACAGCAGCAGTGCATCGGCGCCTGCGTTTTTCGCGTCGTCGGCGTGGGCCTGCGCTTCAAAGCTGTCTTCCGAGTTAACCCCAGCTACGATGATCGAACGATCGTGGCATACCTCATGCGCGATCTCCACCACCCGACGCTTGTCTTCACGCGACAGGGCGACGTTCTCGCCCGCGTGGCCGTTGATCAGTAAGCCGGCAATGCCGTCGACGGACGAGGCCGCTTCGATATGGCGGGCAAGCGCGGCTTCGTCGAGATGACGGCCATGCGCATCGAGCGGACACAGTGTGGCGGCATAGATGCCGTTGAAAGGGGCGTCGTGCGAGGGAATCATTGCGTGTGTTCTCGATGGGAAAGTGCGGGCGCGTCTTGCGTGGCGGGCGCGGCGATCAATCGCGCAGGATCGAACAAGGGCAGCTCGGGCGGGTTGCCGAGAATTGCCTGGGAAAGCAGTTTGCCCATATAAGGACCACTCGTATAACCGGAGTGCACACAGCCGATCACGTAGGCGTTGTCGAGCCCGGGCAGTGCACCGATCATCGGCATCGCGTCGGCCGTTTCGGATTCGAGTCCGAGCCAGATGCGCGCGACACGTGCGCGCGCGAGTGCGGGGATGACGTGTTGTGCGAGTCGCAGATTGCCGGTCAGATTGTGCGGAATCGTTTCGACGGGACCGCGCTCGCGATCGCCGACACCTTGCCAGCCGCCGCCGATCACGACGCTGCCGTTCGCGAACTGCTTCATCGACAGTAGCCCGTTCGCGATGCTCAACACGGTGCGCATCACAGGCGGCATGCGTTCGGTAACGATCAGCTGGTTGACCAGTGTCTTGACCGGAATGTGGATGTCGAGCATCGCCAGCAACGGTTCCAGCCATACGCCGCCGGCCATCACGATGCGCGCCGCGTCGATCCTGAGCGGCGCCGAGGCGGTGTGGGGGCCATGCACGCGGTAGCGTCCATGCAACTGTTCGATGCGTGTGACAGGCGCAATTTCGAAGATCTGCACGCCGGCCGCGCACAGCGCGGAGCGATACGCGCGGCCGGTCAGATACGCGCTCGCGAAGCCGTCGGTCGCGCAATATGCGGCTTCGAGCATCGCCGGATTGAGACCGGGCTCGACCTCGAGTGCGGCGTTGGGCGCGAGCAGGTCGATTTCCGCGCCGTATTCTCGGCGCGCTGCGGCGCGTGCGCGAAGCAACTGCCGCTCGTTTTCAGTGAACGCCAGGGACAAGCCCGGTGCGGCGGTTGCAAGCACGCCTTCGCCGAGCCATTCGTCCGCTTCCATCCACATCTTCCAGGCGTGTATTGCATACGGCACCAGCGCGGCGCGTGTCATGTGCAAGGTGAGCGTGCCGGCGTTGACGCCGGACGCGGCGCGGCACAGCGCATCGCGTTCGATCAGCGCGACGCGCATGCCGGCGCGCGCGAGAAACAGTGCGGTGGTGCAGCCCATCACGCCGCCGCCGACCACGGCGACGTCGAACGGCTTATGCAACGTGTCGTGCACGGTTTCGTTCAATTCGCTCATAGCGGCGCAGCCTTCGGAATCGGAATGTCGCCGTAACTGAAGTCGCCGGTCAGGGCTTCGACAGTGACGGGGCGCAAGGGTGTGCGCGCGGAAAAACAGCCAACGGCTTCGCGCGAGTGGGCACCCGTGCGACGCATCAGAAGCTCGCCTGCGATATCGCCGCATGTGCGGCCCTGGCAAGGCCCCATTCCACAGCGCGTCCACGCCTTGAGCTGATTGACGTCGTGCGCGCCCGCATCACAGGCGGCGTCGATCTCAGCGCGCGTCACATCTTCGCAGCGACATACGATCGTATTCGGCGCAATGCTGTCGACATGGCCGGGGCGCAGCGCCATCAGATTTGCCATTGCATGGCCGAAGCGCGCGGCATTGCGATGGGCGACGCGTGCCCGTGCGATGCGTTCGTCGCAGACGCCGTCCTTGGCGCCCAGATCGCGCGCGCAGGCGAGTCCGGCGAGAATGCCGTGGGTCGCCGCAGCGGCTGCACCGGCGATGCCAGCACCATCGCCTGCCACATAGAGCAGCGGACGCGATGTACGGCCATCCGCGTCGGCGACCGCGATCCAGCCACCGGCCGAGCGCGAGTAACGATGTTCGGCGCGCATCAGCCGCGTGATTTCCGTTGAAGGCGTGAGACCATGCCCGACCGCGACGCAATCGGTCAGGACAGTCGTGTGCTCGCCATCGATCACGCGTCCGGCTGCGTCGCATGGCGCCAGCGTCGCGCGCAAACGGCCGCCGACCGGCTCGACGCGCACTATCGTATGTCGCGCATAACGGGGCGTACCCGCGCGTCGGATCGTGCGCCACCATTTGAAGCCCTGCCGCAGCAGATCGAGACGCCCGAGCATTGCGGGCATCGAGCGCGCCCAGTCTCCGGTACTCGCAAGGTCGACGATCGCTTCGACCTTGCCGCCGCCTTCGATGGTCTTTGCGGCGACGGCCGCCAACAGCGGACCGCATCCGGCCACCAGCGTCGAGCGTCCGGGAAGCATGTGTTGTGACTTCAGCAAAATGGTTGCCGCCGCGAGACCGATCACGCCGGGCGTTGTCCATCCTTCGAACGGCACGACGCGCTCCGTCGTGCCCGATGCCACGATCAACGCGCGCGCCGTGCAATAAAGCGGGCCATTCGGGCCGGTTGCATCGACACGGTAATTGCCAGTCACGGCCCACACAGGATGGCGGAAAAAGGCGGTCACCGTGCTTGCGGCAAGCTCGCGGCGCAATGCGTCGCCTGCGGTCCGATCCGCGCCTCGCGCCGGCGCGATGCCGTCGATCGGGGCGCGATACACCTGACCACCCGCTGCAGGGTTTTCGTCGAACAGTGCGACACGCAATCCGGCAGCCGCTGCCGTGATTGCCGCATGGGCGCCGGCGGGACCGCCGCCCAGCACGATCACATCGAATGCGGCCGTCGTCTCAGACATCGATGCCGGTCTCCGGAACGGTTTCCACATGCATGCCGGTTACAACGGGCGTTTGACATGCAAGCACGCGTCTGCCGTCGACCATCACGAGGCACTCCTGGCAAGAACCCATCAGACAGAACATGCCGCGCGGCTGATTTAAACGCGGACTTACGCGCAAAGACCTGACGCCCGCTGCGAACAATGCGGCCGCAATGCTCTCACCTGCATGCGCGGCATAACGCTTGCCGTCAAAAAACAGGTCGATCGCGGCGGCGCGGTGGGGATCGTGGATACGCATTGCGTCCTCTTCAGACTTCGGTGCTGGCATCGTTGCCCACCTCGCTTGACAAGTAATTTAGGCGATGTTTTGATACTAACGTATACGATACGTATACGCAAAGTCGCCAAAAAACGCGGTGCGGCGAATGCCTCGTCGGAGTAGTTGGATCACCTTCACGCCCTCTCACGGAGTCATAGTATGAAACCCTCGATCATCCTGAGCCGCATGCTTGCCGTCGGTCTCGCGGCATGTGCGCTGCTCGGCTCACTCGACGCCAGCGCTCGCACGCTGGACGAAATCATTGCGTCGAAGAAGATCGTGTTCGGCATCAACCCGAACCTGCCGCCGCTTGGCACCTACGATGCAAAAAACAATATCGACGGGTTCGATGTCGCGATTGCACGCAAGATTGCGGACTCGCTCGGCGTGAAGCTGGAAATCGTGCCGGTCGGTTCGAACGATCGCGTGCCATTCTTGATGGCCGACAAGATCGATGCGGTGATGGGCGGCATGACGCGCAACGCCGACCGTCTGAAAGTGATCGACTTTACGGATCCGGTGAACACCGAAGTGCTGGGCGTGCTGACCACGCAAGACAAGCCGTATAAAGACTATATGGCGCTGAACGATCCGTCGGTGCGTCTCGTGCAAGTGCGAGGCACGACGCCTGTCAAGCTGATTCAGGACAAGCTGCCGAAGGCGCAACTGCTGTTGCTGGACAACTACCCGGATGCGGTTCGCGCCATCGCGCAAGGCCGTGCGGACGCGCTGATCGATGTGCTGGACTTCATGCTCAGCTACACGAAGAACTATCAGACGAAATGGCGTGTGGTCGATGCGCCGATCGAAGTGGACTACGACTGTATCGGCATCAAGAAGGGCAACACGGCGTTGACCGATCGTCTGAACAAGGAAATCGGCGCGCTGCAAAAGGGCGGCTATGTGGCCGCGAGCTGGAAGAAATGGTTCGGCAGTCCAATGCTGTATGACCCGACCGCTGCGCCGCCGACCGTCGCCGCGCAGTAAATTATCAATCGCACGCAGTGCGGCGCCCTCACGCCTGAAGGCGCCGCACTGCGCGACTCGTTGCAAGGAGTACTGATTCGATGACGCTTCAGTTTGGGCCCATCCTCGAGCAGTGGCCGTATCTGCTCGGCGGAGCGTGGCTCAGCCTTCAGATCGCGGTGCTCGCGTTCGGCTTCGGCATGTTCATCGGTCTCGTGTGCGCGTCGATCCTGCGCTACGGACCCGCGTTCCTGCGTCGTGTCGTGAGGGCCTATGTGACCTTCGCGACCAACACGCCGCAGCTGGTGCAGATCTTCTTTCTGTTTTTCGGCTTGCCGGAAATCGGCGTAACCCTGTCGCCGTACACGGCCGTGCTGATCGGCGCCACGTTCAATGCCGGTGCGTATCTGTGCGAAATCCAGCGCGCGGGGTTCGAGTCGGTACGCTGGGCGGAAATCGAAGCCGCCGAAGTGCTCGGCTTTTCGACGCCGCAGATCGTACGTCACGTGATCTTTCCGCATGTGATGAAGGTGATGTTTCCGCCGCTGTCCAACCAGTTCATCGTGATGACGCTCGGCACCTCGATGGCGTCGATCTTCGGCGTCGAGGAATTGACCGGACGCACCAGCAATATCGCGTCGCAGACTTATCTGTCGGTCGAGGCATTCAGTGTGGCCGCCCTGATGTACATCGGCATCACGATATTGGCGACATTCGCGCTCGCAATGTTTGGCCGTCATGTGTGCCGCGCGAAGATAAAGGTGTTTTGATGGCCGGTTCGATGATGACTCAACTCACGCATCTGTTTTCTTACTACAACCTGTTGTTGTTGCTGGAAGGATTTGCCGCCACCTTCGTACTGTCGGCGATTGGCTGCCTCGCGGGCTTTGTCTCGGGGTTCGTGGTTGCCGTGCTGCGCATTACGCGTTCGCGCGCAATGGCGCCGGTGCGTATCGTCGTGTTTGCCTATTGCCTGGTGTTTCGCCGCGTGCCGTTCCTCGTCACGCTGATGCTGGTGTTCTTCGCGACGCAGTCGCTCAATGCCAACCTGTCTACGTTCAGCGTCGCGCTGATCAGCGTGTGCCTGATCGCGTCTGCGTATCTCGGCGAGATCGTGCGCAGCGGGCTCGAATCCATCCACGTGAACCAGTGGGAGGCAGCGAGCACGCTGAACTTCAGTTACCTCGAAACGCTGCGTTATGTAATCGTGCCGCAGGCGTGGCGCGTGATCGTCCCGCCCACCTTCGGCTTCTTTGTGATGTTCATCAAGGATACCGCGCTTGCATCTCAGATCGGCGTGATGGAACTGACGTCCGCCGGGAAAGTGCTCAGTAACAAGGGCTTTTCTGCAACGCTCGTATATGGTGCGATCCTGGTGTTGTATTTCCTCATGTCGTACCCGCTGTCGCGCTTCGGTAAGCGCATGGAGAAGAAACTTGCCGCAACTCGAAATCGTTGACCTGAAGGCGTCTTATGGACCGCACACCGTGCTCGAACGGATCAACCTCTCAGTGGAGAAAGGTGAGATTGTCAGCCTGATCGGTCCGTCCGGGTCGGGCAAGAGTACGCTGTTGCGCGTGTTGATAGGGCTGCTGCCGCCCGAGCATGGCAGCGTGCGTTTGAACGGCGGTGTTGTGAATTATGCGGACAAGGCCGCGGTTCGCGCGCTGCGTTCGGATATAGCCATCGTGTTCCAGCAGTACAACCTGTTCCAGAACATGACCGTGCTCGACAACGTGATGATTACGCCGACTAAGATTAAAGGCTGGTCGCGTCAGGAAGTCGAGAAGAACGCCATTAGTCTGCTGACGCGTGTTGGTCTTGCGCATCGGCTGCATGCGCATCCGGACGAACTGTCGGGAGGCCAGCAGCAACGCGTGGCGATTGCCCGCGCGCTCGCGTTGAAGCCGAAAGTGCTATTCCTCGACGAGGTGACGGCCGCGCTGGACCCCGAACTCGTCAACGAAGTGCTGGACACGATTCGCGAACTCGCAATGGACGGCATCACAATGTTTATCGTCTCGCACGAAATGAGCTTCGTGCGCGAGGTGTCGTCGAAGGTGGTGTTTATGGCGGGCGGTCGCGTAGTTGAAACCGGTACGCCGCAACAACTATTCGATGCACCGCAGGAAGCGCGGACGCGCGAGTTCGTCGGTAAGATCTTGCGTCACTGATGGATACCGGTTCGCCGGCGCGGTCGGGCTTGTGTGATGCGCCGCTCGAGAGTCGATTCTCCGCAAATCTTGCGGGACTGTGCGGCGCAGGTGTCGCGGAGGCGACCGGTCAAGCGGCGCTTGGACCGCGTACGCTGCTGTTGAAGATGCCGCTGGGGATTGGCGCGCTGCGAACCGGCGGCGATGAGACGACTCAGTTGTAGGTGCCTTCCGCAAGCCGGTCGAGCACGAAGCGACGCAGATTCTGCAAATGCGTACGGACGGCGGCGCGCGACGCTTCGACGTCGTTGGCCAGATACGCTTCGAGAATCGCGAGGTGTTCCGCGCGATCTTCCTCGATACGATTGAACGGCGTGACCAGTTCGAACAGCCGGCTATTGGTGCGCACCAGATCGATCATATGCGCTAGTACGTCGTTGCCACTGGCGCGCGCCATCATCGTATGCACCTGGTCGTCCAGTTGCCAGTGCGCCTGTTCCTGCTGGCCGCTACTGAGTGCCTTGATCTTCTTGATCAATTGCTGAACGATCTTCTTGTCGATCTTTCCGATTGCAAGCCCGATCGCTTCCGTCTCCAGCAATTCGCGCACTTTCATTGCCTGGAAATACTCTTGAGCACTGACGAAGCGCACCGAATACGAGCGTGCTCCCGCGCGCACCAGAAGGCCTTCGCCTTCGAGGCGAAGCAATGCTTCTCGCATTGGCGTGCGCGAGATGTTGAGTTCTTCGGCGAGGCGCCCCTCGACGACGGGGCCGCCGCTGCGCAAAGCCTTGTCGAGGATCATCCTGCGCAAGGTCTGATAAGCCAGTTCGCCCAGCTTTTCGGGGCTTGAAGAGGGGGAGGTGTTCACGGTATCTCACGAAAGTTATATCGCAAGTATACGTTCTGTATGCGGCTTCGCAAGGGCAAGACGCGGCTTCGATAGGGGAATCGCGCCTCTTCTGGCATGTTGTCTTTTTGCTCGACCGTGCGCGTGCGCTGCGTTTCGCACAGCTAGCGTGCATCTTCATATTGAATCGCTACAGTGCCGATCCAATGAGTCCGGTCGTACCAGAATCGCCGGTTGAGCGCATGCATCGACTCATGAACCTGGAATTACCCGGCGATGATCGCGTCATCCAGAACGAAGAGGCGCACGGCGGACCCACAATCGGGCTCGATTTCACTGAGCGGTTTCGCAACGATCAACCGGGCGCGCTCGGCCATGCCTAGCAGACCGTACGAATATCCAGCCCATGCAGCAACCAAATCGAAACCTCGGCCGTTATCGCTGACGTCGGGAAAGGTCGGCCAGATTCGCAGGAAACACTCCGCCGTGACGATTTTCCGCGTGACGAGTTTGCGACCGCGGCCACGTGACAATCACGTCGGCGCGAACGATTTCATGACATCTTCCTTGAAGAGCGTAATAGAACGCTCGAATCGCTTCGCAACGCGGGGACGATATTGCCCAAGAAATGGATGCTGAAACGGCGGGAAGAGACGAGAGAGGTGTGCCCCCGAAGGGGCGCATAAGACGCGAATCGGTTTCTGGCAGCCAACCGGCCGCTAATTTACGGAGCCGGAGGGAAGTGCCGCTTGCCCGGCTGAATGCGCAAACGCCGGAAGCGTTCTTTCTTGTGCTCTTCGTCGAAGTGGGCAAGAGAGGGCTTGACCAGATCGCTGCGCGACACAATGCCGACCAGTTGCAACGTTGCGGAATCCGCGACCACGGGCAAGCGTTCGAGACCATGCACCGCAAGCCGTGTTGCGACGAGCCGGCAGGTTTCGCTCGGCAATGCAAATGTGGGGGAACGGTGGCGCAACACGTCAGCGAGGCGCGACTCGAGCGAATCCGCGGCCTCGTCATCACGAATTTTTTCCAGTAGCGCCCGATCGACCACACCCGCCAGCATGCCTTGACGCACGACCGGATAGGCACGGTGTGTCTGCGTCGCTCCGAAGAACGTTGCTAGCGCTTCGCCCACGGATATATCGCCATCGATCGTCTCGACCGTACGCGACATCACTTCGTCGACGTGGTGGCGCTCAAGCGGATCGACGCCGTATTCCCGGTAGATGTGATACCCGCGCCGGGCAATTTTCTCGGTCATGATGGAGCGCTTCATGACGACGGTTGCAAACCCATGCGCGATCAGCGTCGCGGCGAGCAGTGGCAGCAATGCGTTGCTGTCGTGCGTGAGGCCGAACGCGAACACAATCGCGGTCAACGGCGCACCCAACGTGGCGCCGAGCGTAGCCGCCATGCACACGAGCGGCCACAGGGCAGGTTCGCCGCCCGGCAGCACGTGGCCGAGCACCACACCGAGCCCCGCGCCCAGCATGAGCAACGGCGCCAGGACGCCGCCTGATGTACCCGAACCCAACGCCACGACCCAGATGACCGCCTTCACGATCAGGATTGCCAGCGCGAGCTGGATGGCAATGTGCTGATGCAACAGGTCGCCGATCACGTCGTAGCCGACGCCCAGCGCACGCGGTTCGAGAAAGCCGCCGATGCCGACGACGAGGCCACCGAGCGCTGGCCACCACATCCAGTGGATAGGCAGCTTGCCGAACAGGTCTTCGGTCTTGTATAACGCGGCTGACAGACCCGAGGCGAGTGCGCCGGACATCAGGCCTGCAATGACGCAGGACACCAGCGACAGCGCGCCGGGCGGCGCCGTTTCAAGCGGAAACAGCGGCCCTGTGCCGAAGAATGCAGCGCGCGCAAACCCCGCGACTGCGCAAGCAAGGGCAACCGGCAGAAAACTGCGCGGACGCCATTCGAACAGCAGCAGTTCGACCGCCAGCAATACGGCGGCCACCGGTGTGCCAAAGACCGCCGTCATGCCCGCCGCCGCGCCGGCAACCAGCAAGGTCTTGCGTTCGGCAGACGTGACCTTCACGCACTGCGCGATCAGAGACCCCAGTGCGCCGCCAGTCATGATGATCGGGCCTTCCGCGCCGAACGGTCCGCCGCTGCCGATCACAATGCCAGACGACAGCGGTTTGAGAATCGCCACCTTCGGCGACATGCGGCTCTTGCCGAACAGGATGGCTTCGATCGCTTCGGGAATGCCATGCCCGCGGATCTTTTCTGAACCGTAACGGGCCATGAGACCGACGATAAGGCCACCGATCACAGGGATAACCACCACCCAGATACCCAGCGTATTGAGGGCCGGTGAGCGCTCCGCAAACGAAAATTGCTGGAAGAAAAACAGATTGGTGAACAGATGAATCAGGCTCAGCAGCACGAACGCCGCGAGCGTGCTCAGGGCGCCGATCACCGCGGCCAGTGCGGAAATGCCGGGAAGTCGCGCGTTGGTGGAAAAGTCGCGCTTATGGGTATCGTGACTCATGGTGACTTAAAGATCAATCTGGGGGACGCTAAAGGCACCCTTGAGCGACTTCAGTTCGGCACGGTGCATCTCGGCGAGACGGGCGAGCACCTGCTCGCCTGCTTTCAACAGATGTACTTCGACCTGGCGGCGGTCCGTCTCGCTAACTTTTCTGCGGACCAGTTCGAGCGCCTCGCAGCGGGACACCAGCGCGACCACGCCGTGATGCTGCGCCTGGAGCCTTTCCGCAAGTTCGCCGACGGTTGCCCAGTCGCGCTCCGGATACCCCTTGATATGCAGGAGTAGCAGATACTGCAACGGCGTGATGCCCTCGCCTTGGGCGGCCTGTTCAGAAAACCTTTCGAAGCGCCGCATCTGGTAGCGAAACTCTGACAGTTGCTCAAAGTCCGTCTTGGTCAACCCGCGAGCGAGTGTTTTCATCGAAGTTCCGTCGAGAAAGAGATATAACGCAAATTATATCACGACATGATATGTATGTTCGTGTTCAATCCCGGTGTGGATGACCGTGGCTATGCTGCGGTTCGCTGCCTGGCGTAAGCCTGGCGATAGAGTCCCGCGATGAGGTCGGCCTGCGTGATCATGCCGGCAAGCCGCTTTTTCGAGTCCAGAACCGGAATGTGGTGGTGTCCGTAGTTTGCAAACACAGGCACCAGTTCGACGATCGGCGTGGTTTCGTCGACTGTCTGAACGTCCACCTGCATGAGTGCGCCAACGAGCGGTGCTGGGGTTATGCTGCGTCGGAACCAGCGTTGCACGGGGGATGATAAACCGGCGCCTTTGCTGAACGCCCGTTTGTCGACAAGGTCGGCGCGGGTCACGATGCCGATTACGTGCTGCCTCTCGTCAGTGACCGGAAGAGCCTTGATTTGGCGCTGTTTCAGCAAACTCCATGCGGCCGACGCTCTGGTGGTTGCCGATACGGCGACCAGCGAACGCGACATGATGTCCGCGCAGGTCAGTTCATTGAACGTGCGGGCATAGGACTGCAACTGAACGTCGCGCAGCAAGGACTCCAGATCGTCCGTGTCGATATCGAGCAATTCACCGCGCCGGTTCAACACCGCCTCAAGGTCCGCGCGCGTAAAACCTTCGTTCGACGCCGCAGTCGAGGCGCCCGCACCTTTGCCTGAACTCTGCGCGACGTGCGGGTATCGATGCCCCGTAGCAGCGTGATAGATGATGGCCGCGCACAGCAGCAGCACTGACTGGAGCGCAATCGGTTCGGCCACAAAGCGGTAGCCCAGTGCATGCACGGCCGGACCGCCAAGGACCGCGGTCAAGGCGACTGCGCCCGACGGTGGGTGAACACACCGCAGCGCAAACATTGCACAGATCGCCAGCGCGACGGCCAAAGCGGCGGCACCCACCGGATCGGCGATCCAGCTTGCACAGGCAACGCCGACCGTCGCAGAGACGATATTGCCGCCGATGATGGACCACGGTTGGGCAAGCGGACTGGCGGGAACCGCGAACAGCAACACGGCCGAAGCCCCCATTGGAGCAACGAGGAGCGGGATGCTCGCAGCCGGTCCGAGAAGGACGTGCATGGTCCCGCCGGTGAACGCAATCCCCAGCAACGCGCCGAGGCACGATCTGAAGCGCTCAGGCCATCGGACTGCAATGGGGTGAGGGGCAAAGCTGGAGAGCCAGCGAATGAGAGCGTAGCGGGACAAGGTTCGAATAAGAAAGGGGGGAATATTACGTAGGATGGCACAACACACTAAGGCCAAATCCTCACGAAACGAAAGAACGCGTTGTCATGATTATATTTCATTGTGATATAAAAGTGTCTTCCGGTCGCCTCGCCCTGACGGAGCGGGACTGGTCACGGGGTCAGATTCGTCGGCGGCTGGCGCAGTGCGCTCCGATTGACGGCATTTCATCTTAAATAGATCACAATATGATATAGAATGGAGGCGGTCCTTCTGGTGACTGGCTGTTGAACAGGAGCGGTCCGGAGGAAACTACAAGAAAGATTTGTCCGGATGGCGCGCGCCCATGGGGATGCCGTGCTTCGCCGATGTGCAAAGCCGGTCATCTTGAAGGCCCCGACCATCGTTGCAGGAGACGGTTACCGTTTGCGCGCTCTGCGCTGCGTCACGGTGCGAAACGCGCGTTGCACTGGTCCGCCAACGCGAGTCCGAATGCCTCCCCGGTGCGATGGTGCAACCCAGATCGAAGCAAGGAGCCATCATGCTGATCACGTTTCAATCGCCCGCTACGCCAGATGTCGTGATGCTCAGAGATCTCGCCCAGTACCTGCTTGGTCTCGTGGGCAAGCGGCTCAATATGCGTGGCGTTATCCTCCACGACGAGCTGCCTCGTGCAATCAACCGTCTCGAAGCAGCGATTTCAGACGATGAAAAAGCTGAGATTGCCTTGGAATCGCTGCAGTATTCGCGCGAGGGCCGCCATGAATTCGGCAGTGGACTTTCGCAGCGGGCCTGGCCGTTTCTGGACATGATGCGTGAGGCCAGCAAGCACAATGCCGACATCATCTGGGGGTTGTAGACGCCGTCTTGCAACGCGAGTTGGTTCCGGTTGCATGCCACGCCACCTGATGAAAGAAGCCGGGATGAAACAGTGGATTACACGGCACCTGTTCGCAGCGGCTCTCGCCGTGTGCGGCATCTGGGCTCGGGTGTGGGCTGGCGCGCATTCGGGCGCCCCACCCTGGTAAGGCGAACTGTGACGCTTCCATTCTGCACCATTGGCCATTCGAACCGAACCCTTCCAGAATTTGTCGGGTTGTTGAATGACGCCCACATAGGCGCTCTTGTGGACATCAGAAAGATGCCGAGGTCGAGAGCCAACCCGCTGTTCAACGAGGAGACGCTTCCTGACGCGCTGGCCGCGTTTGGCATCTCATATGAACACGTCGCCGCGCTTGGCGGCCTTCGCGGAAAAGCCCGAACTTTGCCCCGGGATGTCAACGGTTTCTGGACGAACGAGAGTTTTCACAATTACGCCGATTACGCGCTTTCGGACACTTTTCGTGCTGGCCTTGACCATCTGATCGACGTAGGGCGAGAGCGACGCTGCGTGATAATGTGTTCGGAGGCCGTATGGTGGCGATGTCACCGCCGCATCGTCGCCGACTACCTTATTGCGTCGGAGAAAACCGTACTCCATATCATGGGACGGGGGCGGCTGGAGCCGGCTCACCTTACGCCTGGCGCAGTGATTCAACTCGGCAGGACGATCGTTTATCCCGAACCGAATCGGTAAGCAGTCGGAGCCGCAGTCAACGGCGCTCGTCTTGTCGTCGTCGGGGCAACCGGTTTCGGTGAAGTGGAGGTTCGTGGGTTTTGTCACTTGCGCGTGTGCATGGCCGGCTGCCGCTGCGCAAGCCATCCCTTCACTGTGACCGTGATCGCAAGCTGCCTCGCGCCCGACGTCCACACTCTATTCTGCTGCTCCGTTTTGCTGGCAGCCTGATCGGCTGGCCTGTCTGTCGATGAGCGACAGCCGTCCGGCCGCCCCCTCATTTTTCCCCTGTGAGCGGCGTACGCTTCGGTGGCGTTTTTTTTCTCGGTAGGTTGCGCAAGAGTGTTTCGAGGACATCGGCGGAAAGTTGCGCCAGCTTGAAAACTGCCAGGCTCCATTACGAGGGGCGCGAGACGTCGTATGTTTCGTGCGGCGCGAGAGCAAGAGCCTCGAGGCCTGCGAAATCCAGGGCTTCGAGGCAATGCCGCAATTCAGTCAGAAACGCTGCGCATGTGGGGTGAGCGTCGATCATGTTTTCTATCCATCGCTCTATGTCAGTCAGGCGTCCATCCTTCGCAAGAGCGGCCAGATCCCGGAGATCGCTCCGTGGAGGAACGGCAACGGCGAACCCGTGTTTGCGTTGTGAGGGCATAGGAGCGGAACCGCCGGACGAATGCTCTACGACGTTCGAGGGCAACGCATCCTCATCTTCCGCAAATGGGACGATGAGTTCGAAGGTAAACGAGGTGCCGCTATCTGGCGCACTTGACACGCGCAAGTCGCCGCCCATGGTGTTGACAATGCGCTGCGCAATAATAAGGCCAAGGCCCGTGCTGCCGTTCACAGCCTGTATCCGGCGAAAAGCCGTAAAGAGTGTCGACTGCGCTTCGATGTCGATGCCGATGCCGGTATCGGCGACCTCAAAACCCATGTGCCATTGATCGTCCTGCAGGCGCGCGCTCACCGTCATCGTAACGAAGCCGTCGCGGGTGAACTTCGATGCGTTCGACAGCAGATTGAGCAATACCTGTTGCAGCCGGCGACCGTCGAGTGTCAGTCTACGGGGCAGCGGCGTCAGTGCCTGATACTTGAACTGGTTGTTGAGCTGCGCGCAAAGTGCGACCGCGTATTCGGCAATGTCATCGAGAAGCGCCGGCAGATTGGTGGCGACCGGGGCGATGTCCAGCGGCTGCAATTCAGTTTTCGCGTACCCGACCAGTTCGTCAATCAGGGCGAGTTGATAGTTCACGCTGCGCTCGATGGCTTCTATCGGTCTTACCTGCCTGAAATCCGCCCGTTCCCGCAACTGTCTGGCATAACCCGTGATCGTAGCAAGCGGCGCACGGAGGTCGTGACTGACATAACCCAGGGTTTCGATCAGCTGCTGGTTTTTCTGCTCAGCGTAAAGCAATGCATCGTTCAGTTCTAGTGTGCGCTGCGCAACCTGTTCGCGAAGTCGATCGTGTTCGGTTTTTTGCCAGGCTGCGAGTTCGGTTCGTGCCGCGATTCGCTGCTTTCCCACGTGGTTGATCCAGGCTGCAAGCACGATAAGGTTGGTGGCTAACCCAATGATTGCAACGATCGGGTTCGGACGAATGTCGGAATTCAACCATGTGAGAACGCTCGGCAAGGAGCCGAGCGTTTCGAGCATGCGCATCGCAAAATTGAAGAGGGAGACAATCATGGCGAGCAGCATGATCCGCGCGGTGGGTGTCGACTGACGCACGAGCCGTGCAGCGATAATCACCGTGAAGACACCGAACAGTGCATTGACATACACGCCGGCTTGCGCGAAAACGAACAGGTTGCCGAATATCGCGCCTATCGTTGAGACGCACTCCAGCAACACAAACCCGAAAAGTATGTAGCGAGCGGGCAGGTTTGCCTTCTCGCTGCGCGAGATGCGCAAGATAAAGACGATGAACAACAGCACGGCAGTACATCCGAGCACCGTTACACTTCTCGCGCTCCACCCGGTTGCGAAAGGCCACAGATATATCTTCGTATAGCCGCGATCCGCAGCTTCGAACAGCGCTGTCATGGCGCACAGGGCGGCCAATACGAGAAACGAGACGCTGCGGGAAAAATAGGCGATGAGCAGCGCGCACCACGCCAGTGCGAGCGTGCCGCCAATCAATCCGCCGTCCCAAAGCGCTGCGCGTTTCTCCAGCGCGTCGTATGCCGCCGCTGAGTACAACTTCGGTTCGAGCGTGAGCGCGGTATCGCTGGTTGCCCGGATGAGAAAAAGGCGCTGTTCACCGGGAGCGAGCGTGAAATCCATCAACGGATAACGCGACGAAAGGGACAGGGACACGGGGCGGGCGCGATCGATGCCGGCATGTATCCAGTGGCCGCTGTACCCGGTGTAAAAGTCCACATTCTGGAGGCGCGCGTCCTGGAACACGAGCACGAGCGGCAGGGCTGTTGAGCCGCCGTTGCTCACCGACATGCGCAGCCACCATGCCGAGCGGGTGAAACCCGGTGTCGATCGACTCCGCTGCACGGGACGGAAGCCTCGCGCGGGTCCCGCCGACAGTGTGAGGATATCGTCCAGGCGCATCTTGCCCGAGACGTCTTCGAATACCTGCAGTTGGTCCAGGGTGGGAACTTCCTGCGTCCGCGTCCCAGAGGGGTCGAGACCGGCGGCCAACGAATGGGTGATCCACCAGCTCAGACACAAGAACAGTAAACGAAGCCACCGAGTCGGAGTCATGACGTCGTCACTCTGCCTCGAGGGTGGATTCCGCGGTGTCGGCCAGATCCCTGCCGCGAATTTCCTCCCGATAGGTCGACGGGGGCATGCCGAATCGTTCTCGAAACGCCGTAGCAAAATTGGCGGCACTAGAAAAGCCAATCTCTTCGCCAATGCTGGCGATACTCAATGACGTGCTGCTCAACAGCTTTTGTGCAATCCGCAGCCGCTCGTCCCGGAGATACTCGAATACTGTCTTGCCAAGGTTGTCCCTGAACGCACGCGACAGTCGTTTTTCATTGGTCCCGACCAGGCGCGCGAGTTGTTCGACCGTCGGGGCGTCACTCAACCGCTGCGATAGATGCCGAACCGCCGCACGAACGATAACGCTGCTGCCCGTGAAGTCCACAACGGAACCTTCTTGATCGGCATACCGGTTGCCGCGTGTCCGGGCGAGGTGAACGCGAATCCGTGCAAGTACCTCGTCCGGCTCGAAAGGCTTCAGCACGTAGTCCACGCCCCCGATTTCCAGACCGTTGATCCGATCGTGAAGGTCTCTGGCCACGGTGAGGAATATGACCGGAATCGCAGAGGTGCGAGGGTCCGCAGCAAGCAGCCGGCAGGCGGCGAATCCGTCCATGCGGGGCATTCGTACGTCCATCAGGATCAGGTCGGGCGAAATCGCCAGGGCTCGTTGATAAGCCTGTGACCCGTCGAATCCGACGCTGATCCGGCATCCAGCGTTGCGCAGCACATCAATTAGCAATCGAAGCTGGTCTGGCTGGTCGTCCACCAGAAGAAGGTGGGCGTCCGTGAGGGCACTGTTTCGGGGCGACATCGTGTGGGCGAGAGGAGCTGACAGGTGACGTTCTGATTAACGGCGGCGGATTGCGCGGCTTGAGCCTCATGGAGGTCGGCCGTCAGCTTAATGCCGCGAAGCGTACCAGATTGTTAATTCAATTTAAATCGAGCGCTTTCCGCACGGATAGCAAAAGAATTTTCCCTCCGGCAAAGCATTTCGTCCCTCCGGCAAAACGATTGACGCAATAACGCTGCCCATAATTCTTCGCGGCCTTACACAACGTTTCGAATTAATACATTCGTAAGCCTAGGCATCAGCGGCGTGATCCCGGCGGTAGAGCGTGACGGAGACCGGATATGAATCCTTTTATTGACTATCAGACAAGTGAGAGCGGAACGTAATGAACAAGAGCCGATATAAGTTGGTTTGGAATCGTCGAGTTGGCGCGCTGGTCGCGGCAGCCGGGACGCAGTGCGGTGTGCAGGGCGAAGCAGGGCAAGCGGAAATGGGCCAGGTTGGTCGTCCGCCGAGGTCGAAAGTCGCGCTCGCTGTACTGACGGTGCTCACGCTCTCGGCGGGATATGCGCATGCAGATAACCTGGCTGTTGGCGGCGAGGTCGGCGCGACGACTGCGACGATAGGAGGTGCTACGGCTCCGTCCGCGAGTACAGGTGGGACCAATCCCGCTGTAGCTGGTGACGCGAGCAACACCAGCCAGAATACGGCGGTCGGGATCAATGTCACCGCTAATGGCGGAGCCGCAACCGCTCTGGGGGATACGGTAACGGCAAGCGGCAGGAATGCCACGGCAGTTGGTTCAAATTCGGTCGCGACCGGCAATCAGGCAGTAGCTTTCGGCGGTGGGGCGAGCGCGGCGAATCTCAACTCGACGGCGATTGGTGCGCTGGCACACACTACTGCGGAGTTCTCAACGGCGGTCGGCACCAATAGTTCAGCCGTTGGCGGAACGGCGGTGGGTTTTCAGGCGAACGCAAGCGCGGCTGACGCTACGTCCATAGGTGTGGATTCCGTTGCATCTGGGATCGGTAGCGTTGCCGTTTCCCGCGCACAGGCAACTGCCCAGAACGCAATCGCTATTGGTGAGAATGCCTCGGCAGTTGATGTGAATTCCGTAGCGGTAGGAGCCGGGTCGAACGCAAGCGGCAATAGCGCAATGGCAGTGGGTCTTGCCGCAAAGGCGAGCGGCGGTAGCGCGGTGGCGCTTGGTAACGCCAGTGTGGCGAGCGGCGGATCGGCCATTGCAGTTGGTCAGTCGTCAACCGCATCGTCAAACACGTCCGTTGCGGTGGGTTTCGGGGCGAATGCCGCATCGGCCAATGCGATCGCGCTGGGTACTGTCACACAGGCGACGGGCTTAAATTCAATCGCGATCGGTAACGCAGCCGCGGCGTCGACCGCTGAATCGACGGCGCTTGGTTCCGGCGCGGTTACGCGCGCGGCAACGAACGTAAGCAGCGTCACGCTGAACGGCGTCACCTTTGGTGGCTTCGCGGGTGCAACGCCGACCGGTGTCGTGAGTATCGGCGCGGTGGGTCAGGAACATCAGTTGCAAAATGTCGCCGCAGGTCAAATCAGCGCCACCAGCACGGATGCGGTGAACGGCTCGCAGCTTTTCTCGATTGCATCGCAGGTTTCGGCACTATCGACGAATCTGGCGTCAATCACCACTACCGTCGTCAAGATCTCGACATCCGGCTCGAATGGCACGACCACTGACGGTACCGATACTGCAGTGGGTAAAAATTCGGTGGTGTCAGTATCGAACGGAACCGCTGTCGGCAACGGTGCGAACGTTTCGGGTCAAGATGGTACGGCAATCGGCACGAACGCGACGGCCACGGCTGCACGTGCAACCGCCATCGGCACCAATTCCAAAGTCACAGGCACGGATTCGACTGCAATCGGCACCAATAGCCAGGCCAGCGCGAACAATTCGGTTGCCCTGGGTGCAAATTCAGTCGCAGACCGGGACAACACGGTTTCGGTCGGTGCGCCGGGTGCTGAGCGTCAGATTACCAACGTTGCGGACGGTACGGCTCCGACTGACGCAGTCAACGTGCGACAGCTGAATGGTGCAATCGACAGCGTTCGCGATGACATGCAGAAATATCGTCGTGACGCGAGCGCTGGTACAGCGTCCGCAATCGCCATGGCGAATTTGCCGCAAGCTGTGTTGCCGGGTGAGAAGGTTGTAGCACTCGCAGGCGGCAACTACGGTGGACAATCCGCGATGGCTGTGGGGCTGTCGGTCGCGACGCAGAAGTGGATGGTTAAAGGTTCGGTCACGACGGGCGTTTCAGGTCACGGTTCCGTGGGCGCGGGCGCGGGCGTTGGCTACCGCTGGTAAGTAGCTTGACTGTGTCCTGCTGCTGCCGCCTTTGTGCTGCAGCAGCAGGCAGCCGTAGAAGAATTAGAAGAGCCTGCCAGGCCCGCCTGTCGAATGGATTTCTGTTTCCTTCTCATTAACTGTCGTGCATTTTTTAATGCGCATTGCTACACGAAGCTGACTTGAAAAAATAGAGAAATAATTGCAGATATCCTGAAAGAGATGTCAGGAAATCCTGCCCCCTTTCTGGAATCGAAAATAGAGTTAATGGAATCTAATCGTTAAATCCCACAATACCCGGATTTCGCCAAAGGCTTTCTGTAGACAAATGAAAACACCTGTGAGAGAGTTGCCGCGGGCACTCATCTTTCTTTTCATTACATGCCTTAATGAAAGGAGCCACCGCATTCGATGCGATAGTTCGACGGCCTTCGTCTCACATAGTGCTCAAGATGTTGCGAGAAAGAAAAAACGGTGCGTGTAGCCTGGCGCGAGACGAGTTGCCATGCCACGAGCCGGGGAAACGTTGCAACAGACTACTGAGGGGGCAGTAACGATGAGTATCCCAGTCGGAACAGAGTCGGGCGCTGCCTTGGCGAAGAAATCACTTCAGTCTGGATGGCAATGGGCTCTCCGCCACGCGGTCCCCTTTCCTTTGCGTCTCCCCTTCGGACCTTCATAAGCCAGACGTCCGCCAAACGTCTCAGGAGCCAGCGCGTCGATAACTGGCTATCTGACCAACCCTCATTAATTACTTAGTTATGCGAATCGCATTGCAGGCGTGGGTATTCGCTCGCGCTCAGGATTCTTGATTCGCCGAGGGTGAGAGCGGTTGGCGGCTGTTCCAACGCTGAAGCTGCTCATGCCGCAACGAGGCGGTTTGGAGGTAATAAATAGGCATCCTGAATAAAATTGACGCATGCAAACGCTTGTGTCTGTGAACTTCGAATTTCAATTACATGGTGAGGCAACGACATGAACAAAGCATATCGGACCATCTGGAACAATGCGTTAGGCGCCTTCGTAGCCGCGTCGGAGCTGGACGCGTCGCGCGGCAAGGGAAAGTCAGGAGCGGCTGCCTCCGTCTCCGTATGCGACGGGGCCGGCGGCGGGCAGGATGCTTCGGCGCCGCACGGCTTCAGTCCGCAAGTGCTTACCGTACTGTTGCTATTGGGTTTGGGGGGATGGGCCGCGCAGGCGCATGCGCAGCTGAGCTGCTCGTCGGCGCCCTACAACTTCTATAGCGGCAGCACCACGTGCGTGGGCTTTCAGTCCACAGCCTCTGGCGGCGGAGCCACCGCGGTAGGCTACGCCGCCAACAGTACGGGAATTAACGCCTTGTCTTTCGGCTTTCAGGCCATTGCCGCCGGTGTCAACGCCATTTACGTGGGCGCGCGCACAGCTGCGGGTACGGGCGCGACCGCGGAGTCGGCGATTGGCATCGGCACGGATGTCACCGCCAGCGGCTCGGCTGCCATCGGTGTTGGCGTGGACGCAGTCTCGAGCGGCAACCAGTCGACTGCCGTCGGCCCCTTGGCGAAGGCAACTGGCGATAACGGCGTTGCACTGGGTGCGAGCGCGAACGCTGCCGCGTCGGGCGCCGTCGCGCTGGGCAGCGGAGCCACCGGTTCGCAGACCAACGGTATAGCCGTCGGCTCGGGGGCCAGTGCCTCCGGTGCGAACGCCGTTTATCTGGGCGCGCGCACTGTGGCGGGCACCGGTTCGACCGGAACGGCGTCCATTGCCATTGGCACTGACGTCACCTCTAACGCCGATTATGCCGCTGCGATTGGCTTCCAGGCCGTGGCGAGCGGACCTGCAGCGGTCGGGGTGGGCTATACCGCCGCGGCCTCCGGGACGCATGCTGTCGCTGTTGGTTTTCAGTCCATCGCGAGCGGACTCAATGCCGTTTATCTCGGACCGCGTTCTGTCGCAGGCACGGGCGCAACGGCGGCGGGTGCGATTGGTGTCGGCACGGACGTCACTGCTTCCGGTCCGTCCTCGCTGGCCGCCGGCACAGTGTCCAGAGCCACGGCACAGAATGCCGTGGCTCTGGGAGCGGGCGCCGCCGCCTCAGGGCTCAACGCGCTCGGCATGATGAACGGCTCACAAGCCACTGGTGCTAATTCAATAGCGTTGGGGTCATCCGATACCGTTGCGCAAGGCGGCGCGTCTGTCCCAGCGACGGTGGCGGGTGCCGCGGCGTCGGGCATTCGCGCCATTGCGATTGGCTCTGGCGCGAGCTCGGCTGGCTCCTCGTCCATTGCGATAGGTGATTCGGCTCAGACGGGGGCCAACACCGATGCCCTCGCCATGGGTACCTCCGCGAGGGCTAACGCGGCCAATGCTTCCGCCATCGGCAACGCCGCAAGTGCGCTCGCCGCCTCCACGGTCGCCATCGGCGACGGCAGCGCCGTCGCTGCCGCAGCCGGCGTGGGTTCGTTTGCCGGCGGCCACAACTCTCAGGTACTCAGTGGCACGGGTGCAGTGGCGCTCGGTCAGGCCCAGACCGCCAGCGGCAACGGCGCGGTCGCGATTGGCGATCCCAATTCCGCGAGCGGCAATGGCGCTGTCGCCGTGGGTGCGAACAATACAGCCACGGGCGATGGCGCGGTAGCGCAGGGCAACGGCAATACTGCCAATGGTCAGGGAGCGCTCGCGCTGGGCAACGCGAGCAATGCGAACGGCGCGAGCGCACTGGCGCTCGGCGATTCGGCGGTGGCCAACCAGGCCCGTGCGATTGCGCTGGGTGCCGGCGCGTCAGCCAGCAACGCGAACGACGTCGCGTTGGGCGCGGGCAGTACAACCGCAGCGCCACATACGGGCACCACTGCGCTTTACGGCGGCACGGCGGCCGGCATCGCGAGCGCGGCCAATGGCGTTGTGTCGGTTGGCTCCGCTGGGAAGGAGCGGCAATTGCAGAACGTGGCAGCGGGCGTGATTTCGGCTGCCAGCACGGATGCAATCAACGGCTCGCAACTGAATACCGTTGTCACTGGCGTCGATAATCTCGGCGCGTCGACAGCGAGCACGTTGGGCGGCGGCGCCAGCTATAGCGCCGCGACCGGCGATCTTAGCGGCTTTAGCCAGCCGGTCGACAGCGTCAGCGCTACCGGCGCCGTAAGCGGACCCACGGCGCAGACGACGGTTGCCGGTGCGTTGAGCGCGCTGAATACGAATATCGACAACACGGCCAATATCGCGGTCAAGTACGACGCGGCCGGCGGTACGAAGATCACGCTCGGTGCGATCGGCGGGGCGGGAGCCGGGTCTCCGGTGACCATCACCAACATGGCGCCGGCCGCGTTGAACGCGACGAGCACGGACGCGGTGAACGGCTCCCAACTGTTCGCCACCAACCAGCAGGTAACGGCCAATACCACGGCGATCTCCAACATCAACAATGGCGGCGGGATCAAATATTTCCACACTAATTCGGCGTTGGCGGACAGCGTTCCCACTGGCACCGACGCGATTGCGGTGGGACCGGTCGCCAACGCATTCGGCAACGATTCGATAGCCCAGGGTCTGAATGCGGTGGCCGGCGTGAACGGCGCACCGACGACGGCCAACGACATTGCCCTGGGCAACGGCGCCCAGGCCACGGGCGGCGATTCGATCGCGCAGGGTACCGGGGCAACCGCGAACACGGCCGGCGCCATAGCGATTGGTCAGACGGCAACCGCAACAGGCGGCAAGGCCGTGTCGATCGGCGTGGGCAATACGGCCAACGGTAACGGCGCGGTCGCCATCGGCGATCCGAACTCGGCGATCGGGACCGGTGCGATAACCATGGGCGCGAACAATACGTCCAACGGCCAGGGCGCGGTGGCGCTCGGCAATGCCAATGCGGCGACCGGCCAGGGCGCCGTCGCGCTGGGCAACGCATCGCAAGCGAACAACGCCGGTTCCGTCGCGTTCGGCGACGCCGCAAGGGTGTCGGCCGCGGCGACGCAAGGCGTTGCGATCGGCTCCGGCGCCGCGGTCACCAACGCCGGCGCGGTGGCGCTGGGTGCAGGAAGCACGACTGCCGCGCCGGTGGGGACGCCGGGCGCGACGATCAACGGCACCGCCTACACGTTTGCCGGCTCCACGCCGGCGAGTACGGTGAGCGTTGGCACGGTGGGCGCAGAACGCACCGTGACGAATGTTGCAGCGGGCCGGTTGAGCTCGAGCAGTACCGACGCGGTGAACGGCTCGCAGTTGTATGCGACCGATCAGGCGGTCGACGCGCTGTCCTCGACGGTCACCGCCAACAAGACGCACTACTACAGCGTCAACGACGGTGGCACTCAGGGGGCCAACTACGCCAACGACGGCGCCACCGGCTCCGACGCGCTGGCTGCGGGCGTCGGCGCTCTGGCTTCGGGGGGCAGCAGTACGGCACTGGGCAACGGCGCCCAGGCGTTGGCGAACAACGCAACCGCATTCGGCCTGCAGGCGACTGCTTCGATCGTCGGCGGCGTGGCGATCGGGTCGGGATCGGTTTCGGATCGCACCGTTCTGCCCGGCGTCGGATCGATCGCCAACGGTTCCCACGCGATTCCGTTCAACACCTCCGACGAGACCTTGCTGGGCGCAGTGTCCGTCGGCAGCAGCACCGCCTACCGACAGTTGACCAACGTCGCCGACGGCACTCAGGCGCAAGACGCGGTCACCGTCAGGCAACTCGCTGGCGCATTGTCATCGTTCTCGGTGACGGGCACGAACTATTTTCACGCGAATTCGACAGCGGCCGATTCGCTCGCCGTGGGCGCGGAGTCGATCGCTGTCGGACCGACGACGGTCGTCAACGGAGACAACGGCGTCGGTGTCGGCAACGGGGCGGTGGTCGATGCAACGGCGCCCGGCGGCGTCGCGATCGGCCAGCAATCGCATTCGGCCGCGGCCGACGCAATGGCGCTCGGCAGCGGCGCGGTCGCGAGCGGCGCGCAATCGATTGCGCAGGGCGCCAACGCGAATGCCGCTAATCAGGGCGGTGTAGCTCTGGGTTCAGGCGCGCAGAGTACCGCCACGGACGCTGTAGCGCTCGGTGCCGGCGCGAGCTCGACGTTCGCCAATAGCGTGGCGCTGGGCAGCGCTTCGACCACGGCCGCAGCGGTGGTGACGACAGGAGTCACGATCAACGGTACGGCTTATACATACGCCGGTGCTGCTCCGACGAGCACGGTGAGCGTGGGCAGCGCGGGTCACGAGCGCACGGTGACCAACGTGGCGGCAGGCCGGGTAAGCGCGACCAGTACCGACGCGGTGAACGGCTCGCAGCTGTACGCGACGGATCAGGCAGTCAGCAGTCTGTCCACGACGGTAACCGCCAACAAGACGCACTACTTCAGCGTCAATGACGGCGGTACTCAGAGCGCCAACTACGCCAACGACGGCGCCACCGGCACCAACGCGCTTGCGGCAGGCGTGGCGGCCAGCGCGGCCGGCGCCAACAGCACGGCCCTGGGTCAGGGCGCGACGGCCAATCATGCCAATGCCGTTGCGCTGGGCAGCGGTTCGACCACGGCTGCGGCAGTGGCAACAACCGGCGACACGATCAACGGCACGGCCTACACGTACGCCGGTACTGCCCCCACGAGCACGGTGAGCGTGGGCAATGCGGGTAACGAGCGCACGGTGACCAACGTGGCGGCAGGCCGGGTGAACGCGACCAGTACCGACGCGGTGAACGGCTCGCAGCTGTACGCGACGGATCAGGCGGTCGACAGCCTCGCCAGCGTGGTGACGGCCAGTAAGACGCACTATTACAGTGTCAACGATGGCGGCACGCAGGGCGGCAACTACAACAACGATGGCGCCACCGGCACCAATGCGCTGGCGGCGGGGGTGGGGGCGACGGCAAGCGGCGTGAGCAGCTTCGCCGGCGGCAACGGGGCTGCCGCGCAGGCGGACAACGCGCTTGCGCTGGGCGCGCTATCTAGTGCCTCGGTGGCGGGCGGGGTCGCTATCGGCTCCGGCTCGGTGTCCAATCGCGTGGTTCTGTCGGGCATCGGTTCCATTGCGAATGGCACCCATGCGATTCCCTTCAACACGTCGGATCAAACGCTGCTCGGCGCAGTGTCTTTCGGCAGCGCAGCCGGCAACACCTATCGCCAGTTGACCAACGTCGCGGACGGCACGCAGGCACAAGACGCGGTCACCGTCAGGCAGCTTGCCGGTGCGCTGTCATCGTTCGCCGTGACCGGACAGATGTACTTTCACGCGAATTCGACGGCGGCAGATTCGCTGGCGGTCGGCGCGCAGTCGATTGCGGTCGGGCCGACAACGGTGGTCAACGGTAACAACGGCGTGGGTATCGGCAACGGCGCCATAGTCGATGCGACGGCGCCCGGCGGCGTCGCGATCGGCGAAAGCTCGAACGCGGCCCAGGCCGACGCGCTTGCGCTCGGCAGTGGCGCCATCGCAAGTGGTGCCCAGTCGATCGCCCAAGGAGCGAACGCCAAGGCTGCGAATGCAGGTGGCGTTGCTATCGGCTCGGGGGCGCAAAGCAGCGCCATCGATGCGGTCGCGATGGGTTCAGGCGCAAACGCGTCAATGGCAAACAGTGTCGCGCTGGGCGCAGGATCGGTGACCACCGTTGGCGCGTTAAGCAACTACATCGCGTACGGGTTGAGCAGTCCGCAGTCGTCCGTGGGCGAGGTCAGTATCGGCAACCGGCAGATCACCGGCGTGGCCGCCGGCAAGGCTGGAACTGATGCGGTGAACGTCTCGCAGCTGGATGCGGTGTCCACCCAGTTGACCACGCTGATCAACCAACGGACCACCAACAGCGGCGGCAGCTTCTCCTCCTCGCCCGGGACGCCTACGCCACCGGCTTCCACGGGATCGAATTCGTCGGCGGGTGGACAAGGCGCGTCGGCATCGGCCTCCAATAGCACTGCGGTCGGCAACAGTTCGCAAGCCAGCGCGACCGGCGCGACCGCGGTGGGTGTCGGCGCAGCCGCGAGTGGCAATAACTCGGTGGCGCTGGGGGCCGGCAGCACGGACGGAGGCCGAAGCAACGTGGTATCCGTCGGCTCACTTAACGATACGCGGCAGGTGGCGAATGTCGCTGCGGGAACGCAGGGGACGGACGCAGTCAACGTCGACCAGCTCAATACCGGGCTTGCGCAGGCCAATGCCTATACCGATCAACGGGTGGACCAGTTGCAATCGGGAATCAACTCCGTCGCGCGCAATGCCTATTCCGGCATCGCCGCAGCGACGGCATTGACAATGATTCCGGAGGTCGACAAGGACAAAACCCTGTCATTTGGCATCGGCACCGCGGGGTTCCGCGGTTATCAGGCCGTCGCGCTGGGCGGAACGGCTCGTATCACCGAGAACATCAAGATGAAAGCAGGCGTTGGTATGAGCCCGGGCGGCACGACCTTCGGAATGGGTGCGGCCATGCAATGGTAGAGCGCGGACGTCTTCGCTCAAGTGCAAACAACCTGATCATGCGCCAAAGCGCGCGGACGAAAAAACAGTATGGAGAACACAATGAAGTGGCTTTCTGGATGGAGTTTATCGCTGAGCGTGGTTTTGCTTGTCGGATGTTCGAGTGCCTCCGGGCCGACGTTCAATGCGTATACGGTTACGGCGGCGGACGGCTCCAGGCTTCATCAGGTCGAATGTCATGGGATATTGGAAGGACCTGCTACCTGCATGAAGGTGGCCCAGCGGATATGTCACGGAGAACCGGTTCGCGCGGTGCAGAGAGTTGGACGTCTGCAGCCGGATAATGACGAAGCCGATGTCACGCGGCGGCTCACCTTCGCGTGCGGTGACCCGCCGGACACCCCGGCTGCAGCGGCCTCGCAGCCGCTCGTGCCTGTGGCGCAAACGGTTGATCAATTCGTGCTGCAAACCGATACCCTATTTGCTTTCGGGCAGTCGAGCCTGACTTCGATATTGCCGGGCGGGGCGGTCAATCTCGAGCAGGTCGTCGCGCGGATCAAGCAGCGAACGGGTGTTCAGTTCATTTCGGTCGTAGGCCATACCGATCGCCTTGGGCCAGACACGGTCAACCAGCCGTTGTCACTGGCGCGTGCACAGACGGTACGGGAATACATGATCAAGCACGGGCTCGACGGTGAGGTGATTCACGCAACAGGAGTGGGCTCCCGCGATTCAACAACGCAATGTCCGGAGAGCGAGAGCAGGGCAGTCATTGCTTGCCTGCAACCGGACAGGCGGGTCTCCATCGAAGTTCGGGCACAGTGAGATGGCTCGGTGCCGAACCGGTTGGTGATGAACGCCCGAACGTTCGGCGCGATGGGTACTCACCTACTGCACGGGTCGGTGGGGAATCAAGCAATGGTCTTATGAGAAGGCGGCCGATTGCATCCGGGCCCATTGGACGTAGAGCGGCCGAGATGGAATGGACGCCGCCCTCTCTCCGGGGCGCGTGGCTGGCTGGAGGCCCCCAGAACCGAACGGCGTCCACGTGCCAAATCTATGGTCCACCCCGTTTCCGCCATCCTGATCTTCGACGGCGAAATGGTTAGCCTGAGTCTATTCGGCGTCGTTGCGGAAATTGCCCCCGCGCCAAGGCAGCGCGGAGCAAGCGGGTAGACCCGCCAGTGGCACCCGCCAATGGCCGAACGCCGAACCTGCATTCCGATTGTCCGGGGCTCTTCATATGGCAAACATTGGCATCGACTGGCTGGCGAAGGCGCCTGGACCGCGGCTACGATTCCGCATGCGTCTGCGCAACCTTTCTCAATTCGCCGACAGCCGCAAGATAGCGCTCCTGGACGAGCGCTCTCCTGTCACCATGCTTCTAGAACGTTTGCCGGATACCTACGCGCACGAGTGTCTGAACATTGCTGGCTGACGAAATTCCGTTGCCTACGTCGCCGACCGAAGCCGTCGCATTGACCGTATTGCCGGACATATCGAGCGTCTTGCCGCTTGCCTTCTGGTAACCGACCAGTCCGTAGAGCGCCGTCCGCTTGGACAGGAAGTAATACGACGCGAGATTGACCTGGTTGTATTTCGGAGCGGGGGCGCCGTTGATCGAACTGCCCTGCGTATAATCGTAGCCGGCAGCGAGGCGCAATGCAGAAGTCACCTGATAGGCGACGGTCAGGCCCGCCGAATTGAAAGTTTCCTTGGCGGTAAACAGCGAGAAGCTACCAGGCTTGTACTGGGTATTGCTGTACGACACACCTAGTGTCACCGGGCCAATCTGGTACGTGCTCGCGGCGGCGACGATCTGCTGATTCCTGGCCGACGCAAAGCCTTCATTGATCGACGACGCGAACGTGCCGTCATACGCACCTGTCCACGCACCGCCGTTGGCCCCATAGGCGTTGTTCGCTTGCATGTAGGCCGCACCGATCGCGAACGGACCATTCGTGTACTGGCCGCCCACGCTCCACGTGCTCTGGTTCTTGACGCTGCCCGCCTGATTGCCGAATCCGTATAGCGCGCCGAACTGAAACCCCGAGAAGGATGGGCTCGTGTACTTGATCGAGTTGCTCTCGCGCGCCTGATTGTCAATATTGTCCAGGTCGCCTGGGTGCGCGCCCATGCCGGTGAGGAACGTCCCGGCACTGATCGTGCCGACGAAGTCGACGATCGGATCGTACTGCCGGCCCAACGTGAGCCTGCCGAATTTCTCGCTCGACAACCCCATCCATGCCTGACGGCCGAACTCGCGGCCGCCCTGACCCATCTGCCCGGTGCCGATATTGAAGCCGTTCTCCAACTGGAACACAGCCGCGAGGCCACCGCCGAGGTCTTCCTTGCCCTTCAGGCCCCAACGGTCGCCCGACCAGGTGCCGCTCGCAAACCCATAGTTCGAGGCGTTGCGATAGACAACCGGTTTGCCCGGCGCGCCCTTGGTGTCAGCGACACGCTGGCCGCTCGTATAGCCAAGGCCGGCGTCTACGATTCCGTACAGCGTCACGCTGCTCTGTGCATGGGCGGCAAGCGACAAGCTGCTCAATGCGAAATATGTCAATGCGGTTTTTTTCATCATGATAAGTACACCTATTTATAAAAAAACATCGAGTTGATTCGGACAAAGGTTCATTCAGGATTTCATTTGTATGCGTCGACAGCTTGCGCCGGCACCGTGGTTCAGCCAGCGATAGCTTGCGTCTGTTGCGCGGATAGCAGCCAGTTCGCCACGCGGGTGACGAGCGCATCGATGTCCTGAAACGCCTCGGCGCCGCTTACCTGCGGTGCGTCGAGCAGCGTAAAGACCGCCTTGTTCCACTGCAGGCCGAGCGCTATTTCGGACAGCGTGCCCAGCCCGCCTCCTATCGCGATGAGACAGAGCGAGGCGCGCGCAATCAACGCATTGCGCGTAATACCCATGCCGGTTGGCAACGCCACGGTGAGAAACGGGTTGGCGCCACTCGCATCGTCTTCAGGCAACAACCCGACCACAATGCCGCCTGCGCGCGCCGCGCCAAACGCGGCGGCTTCCATCACACCGCCTTTGCCACCGCAGAGAATGGTCATGCCGGCGTCGGCCAGGGTGTAGCCGAGGTGTCTGGCTGCCCGCAACTGTTCCGCCGTAGCCTCCCGCGGTCCGATCAATCCCACCGGCATTGCATGCCGTGTCGGGCTTATCTGGCGGAGCGCGAGTTTCTGCAGCGCCAGGTTGGCGGCGTCGGACCATTCAGTGTTGTCGTTGCCTTGCAAGGCATTCCCCCAGTGCCAGAACACTCGTGCAAACGGCCATCAGCACCAGCGAGAGCGCGGCTGCCTGCGGAAAATCCGTCTGTCCGTCTGAAAGTTTCAGGTACATCAGTAGCGGCAAAATATTGATCTGCGTTCCCGCGAGCGCGAGTGCGGTACCGTAGGTTCCCAGTGCAATCGATGTGACCAGACACCAGGCCGCGGCGATCGAAGGCCACAGTTCACGTAACGCGACATCGAGTAGCGCGCGCAGCGGCGGCGCGCCTAACGTCAGGGCGGCCTCGATGGGACGGCGGTCCAGGTTGGCAATCGCGGGATAAAGCACCAGCGCGACGCGTGGAATCAGGTAGTACGCGTAAGCCGCAACCAGACCTGTCGTCGTGTAGATCAGCGCCCCGACCGTGGCGGGGTCCGCGCCCATGACGGCGAAGACACCCGTCACAAAGCCGGCACGGCCGAACGCGAGAATGAACCCGTACGCAATCACCAGACCGGAAAACGCCAACGGCACACCGAGCAACGCGAGCAACCAGCGGCGCCGCCGCGGCGGCTGTCCGGCCAGCACCATGGCAAGCGGCAGCCCTACCGCCAGCGACACGGTGCCGGCGGCAAACGCCAGCGCGAGCGAGTGACCGAACGCACTGACTACCAGTGGATCGCGGGCCAACCGCACGAAGGCCACGCCGTTCCCCTCGGCCGCCGATACCAGCAATGCGCCGAGCGGCAATGCAAGGAACAGCGCGAGGAGTAGGCCTGCCGGCAGCGCGCCGAAGCGGCGTGCGAGCCCTTCGTTCATCGAGGAAGTCGCCATCTACCGCCCCTTATCTTGCGAGCGCGGCCTGCGCCCACAACTCATCGACTTCCGCCTTCTTTGCCGCAGCCTTCACCACGTCGAGCGGATGCGCCTGCGGCACGTCGGGCATCTTCGCGCGAATGTCCGTGGACAGTTGCACATCCGGCACCGCAGGACGCACGTAGCCTTGCGCGAACAGCGCCTGGCCAACGTCGCTCATGACAAGGTTCAACCAGAGACGCGCCGCGTTCGGATTCGGGCCGTTCTTCACGAGACTGATGGCATACGGCGCGCAGACCGTCGCTTCCTTCGGGATCACCACCTCGACGGCGTCGCCCATGCCGTCGGCGTACTTCGCTTTGAGGCCGTCGTTTTCGTAGCCGATCAGGATCGGAATCTCGCCCTTGATGAACTTTGCGTACGGCGTGGTGCCTTCCACGCGCATCACGTTGCCCGCGTCGCGCAGCTTGCCGAAAAAGTCGGTACCCGGCTTCGGATTGTCGACGCTGCCGCCGAACGCATACGCCGCAGCAAAGACCGCGACCTGGCCCTGACCGGTCGAACGCGGGTCAAGATAGACAACCGAGTTGCGGTACTCAGACTTGAGCAAATCGGCCCAGCCGCGCGGGACATCCTTGACGAGCTTGCGGTTGACCAGCAAGGCGATATTCAGCGAATGAACGGTGAACCAGCGGCCATCGCGCTCGCGAAACTCTGGTGGCAGTTTGTCGAAATTGAGCGGCTTGAACGGCGCCACCACGTCCTTGTTGGCCGCATCCAGCGCGGACGCGGCAAAGTAATAGGCGGTGTCGGCCTGAGGATGCCGCCGCGACTTGTCCAGCGCCACCACCGTCGCGGCCGAGCCGATATCGTTGTACGTCATTTCGACTTTCGGATAGCGCTTTCTGAACTCGGCGAACAGTGCCTTCCAGTTGGCCCATTCGGGACCGGTGTCAAACGACACGACGAGTCCCTCGTCCGCCGCCTTCGCGTACAACGCGTCTTCTCCAGGGTAGAGCGGCGCAGCCGGCCCGGCATGAGCGCCGGACGCGGCAGTCAGTAAAGACAACGCATAAGCGACGCCGGCGATACGGCGGACTTGCGACATAAGACTAAGCCCTGCAAGCATTCTGGTTCTCCGTCAAACAAGGTGAATTAGCAAAATTGACTGGTTTGCGCGCGCAGCACGTGCAAGTGTTCAGGGTCGATGGCGATCGCGTGTTCGGCAAGCCGGCGTCCTTCGCACAAAAGCGGTTCATGAGTGGAATCCGGAACGAAGTCATAACGGCACGTCGCGCCGAAGTAGCGCACCTCGGCGCGGCGGCCGGCGAGCCGGTTGACTGCGGTCGCTGGCGGATCGGGCTGCACGTGCTCGGGACGAATCAGTACGTCGACCCGGTCGCCCGGTACGAAAGCGCGGGTATCGGCGAACAACAGCGCAAAAGATACGTCGACCGTGCCGTTCGCTATCACGCGTCCCGGCACTATGCTCGAATGACCGACGAAGCGCGCGACCTGTGCCGTTACCGGCCGGTCGTAGAGACGGTCTGGCGTATCCACCTGCAAGACACGCCCGCCGTCGACCACGGCCACGCGGTCCGCGAGGCTTAACGCCTCGTCTTGGTCGTGCGTGACCAGCAGGGTGGTGGCGCCGCATGCGCGTTGCAGCGTGCGAATCTCGTCGCGTAGCTGCTGACGGATGCCTGCATCGAGCGCCGCAAGCGGTTCATCGAGCAGTAACACCTTTGGCTCGAACACGAGCGCGCGAGCCAGCGCGACGCGCTGCTGTTGCCCGCCCGACAGCAAGGTCGTACGCCGCCCGGCGTGTTCGGCAAGACCCACGCGTTCGAGCATATCGAGCGCGCGAGCCCGGCGTTTCGCGGCATCGATGCCGCGCATCCGCAGTCCGTAGGCCACGTTGTCCAACACGTTCAGATGCGGGAACAGCGCGTATTGCTGGAACACCATGCCAACATCGCGGCGCCACACGGGAATGCCCGCAACGTCGCGTCCAGCGATCGCAATCCGTCCTTGATAGCCGTCCAGCAGACCCGCCGTCAACCGCAGGATCGTCGACTTGCCGGACCCGCTGCGCCCCATCACGGCGAGCAGCTCGCCGGGGGCGACCGACAGCGTGACGGCTTCGATACCGTGTTGCGCGCCGGGATAAGTAAAACTCACGTTTTCGAAATGGAGGCTCATCGTTTCACTTCAATCGTTGAACAGCGTGGATCGATACGAGCGTCGCGATCACAGCGAGGCAAAGCAGCACCACGGTGGCGGCGCACGCGATACCGGTCGCACCGTAAAACGCCTGCAGCAGCACCACTGGATAATTCCGGTAGCGAAAACCGGCGATCAGGTTGGACACCTGAAATTCGCCGATCGACAGTGCGGCCACCATGACCAGTCCCGAGAACAGGCTCTGCCGGAGGTTGGGCAACGCGACCGTGAAGAACTGCCGCAGCGGCGTGGCGCCGAGCGTCGCCGCGCATGCTTCCTGGCGCTCGATATCGAGGTGCCGCAGGTCGGCGAGCAGCGTTTGCGTCAGGTAGGGCAGCGTCAGCACCGTATGGGCGGCAATCAGCAACGGCAGTGTTCCCAGCCATGGCAGCGTGTCGCCGCTGAAGACGGCGATATAACCGAAACCCAGCGTGAGCGCGGGCACGCCCACCGGCAACAGCGCGATCAGTCGAGCTGCTATGCCCCGCCCGGCTAGAGAGCGGTAGTGCAGTGCATACGCGAGCGGCAAGCCGGTTAGGGCGGCTGCGCAGCAACAAGCCAGTGCGACCATCAGGCTTACACCGAAAGCGCGGCGGAAGCTTGCGTTGGCGGCGAGCTCCGCGAACCAGTGTCCGGTGATGCCGGTCGGCAGCAACGTGTTGGTCCACGTCTCGCCGAACGCGCCGATCAGAAGCAGGGCGATCGGCAGCAGCATGTAGATCGCAAAGAGCACGACCACGACATGAAGCGCAGCGCGCTGCAGCGACGCAGAGCGGCCGCTGCTGTGACGAGCTGGAACAGGAGGCCGGATGGCCGGGGCGGTGGGCGATTGCATGCAAGCATTCCTCTTGAGGCGGACTGAAGCCCGGCGAAGGGTTTCAAATTGCTCGCAAGTGTGCGGACACGACATGGCGCCGTCATGAAAAAAAGATACAAAACACGCATTGCGTTGTGCGCATCCGGAACACTTCGAAGCCAAATCGCCGATGAAACACCTATACCCGAGCGTCACCGAACTGCTCGCCTTCACAAGCGCCGCCAAACATCTGAACTTTTCCAGGGCAGCGCGTGAGCTGGGCCTCACGCCCAGCGCCGTAAGCCGGCAGATCGCCAGCCTGGAAACTTCTTTCGGCGTGCAGTTGTTCATTCGCGATGGCCGCGAGCTTGTTCTTACCCGGGCGGGCAACCTCTACCGCGCACGCGTGGGCAATCCGTTGCGGGAGATAGGCAACGCGTCGCTTGAGTTGATGAGCGCCGCCGGACAGAGCGACTTGCTGACAATCGCAAGCGTGCCGACGTTCACGACGAAATGGCTGATTCCCCGGCTGCCGGATTTCCTGTCTCGTACGCCGGGGGTCACGATCAGTTTCAGTCGGCACCTTGCACACGGCGATATGTTTCCGCTGGATCTGGACGCAGCCATCCGCTATGGCGACGGCAGCTGGGAAGGAGTCCAATGCGACTATATCGACGGGCGCACTTTTCTTTTAGTCTGCGCGCCCGATTACCGGCATAGAAACCCGCTGCGCCAGCCGCAAGACGCAGCACGCGCGCCCCGGCTGTTACACGGTCAGGCTGAACGGGTATGGGGTCAATGGGCGGAGCGCTACGGCGTGTGCGACATGCATGTGCTCGCAGGTCCGCGGTTCGAGCAATATTCCGTGCTAATCCAGGCAGCCCAGGCAGGCCTCGGGCTTGCCCTCATCCCGGCCTTCCTTGTGCGCGATGACCTGGCCGCCGGCACCCTGGTAGAGCCTCTGACGGCACCGATCGACGTCGACCATGGACACTATCTTTGCTATTTTGCCGAGCGTATCGAATCCCAACCGAGCTTGAGGCGATTTCGGGAATGGATGTTGTCTCAAGTTTGAAGTGCAATACTCACGAGCTCTATTCGGCAGGATGCGCGAGAAAGCGAGTGGGCGCAGGCGTGACACTTGTTGACCTGTATGCCGCTCCCATCGTTGTTTGCTTCATATAAGACCTGAAGCCCTTTCACTAGTCGCTATCGATTGTAGTTGGCAATCGCGGCACGTATTGCCGGTTCATTCATGTTTGCGCGTGTCACCGTCACCACGTCGATAAATATCGTTGCGCGAGGCGGATGGCCTTGCAAGGCGGCGATCAGCGTCTCGACCGACTGATAACCCATACGGTAGGGGTCCTGCATGATGTCCGCGTACACCACGCTGTGTTCCAGTGCCGCCAGAAATTCCGGGCGCCAGTCGAACACGACCAGACGAGGACGCGTGCCTGCGGGCATCTCTTCGACGACGCGCAAGGCCCCATAGGCCGTCGTCTCGTTCGGCGCGAAGATCGCGTCGAGGCGTCCTACGTCACCGGACAGGACCTTGTGCACCCGTGCTTCCGTCTCGCGAAACTGGTACCCGACATACGGGGCGATGACCACACGCCACCCCATTTCACTTGCGACCGCCAAAAAACCCTCTTCACGCTGGGTCGTCGAACTGATAGTCGGCGCGAGTCTCAGCACCGCAATTCTGGCGCCCTTGTGCAGGACAGGTACCAGACTCATCGCCGCCGTTCTACCTGCCGCGTAGTTGTCTGTGCTGACGATGGAAATCGCCTTGTAATCCGTGCTGGCCCGGTCGACGAGTACCGTGGGAACCGCGACCGAAATCGGAGTCGCTACATCTTGAAGTGGCTCGGGTGCCAACACGATACCCGCGACGCCGTTCTTCACCAGGTAGTCGATCATTCTCAACTGGATATTGGGTTGCGCGCCGAGTGACATGCCGTCGGACGGACTGCGCATTACCAGTTCGACATGGAAATCCTCAGCGGCACGGTGCATGCCTTGGCTCATGGCCGCCCAGAAATTCAGGCCCGAGCCTGCGAGCACCACACCGATCCGGGTGGCGGGCGCCGCCTGAACTGCCCCCGCCAATGCGGCAATTGCTACTACAAGAAGTGAAAACGCTCTGCGCATTGAATGTTGCCGCGATTGCCAAATATACGTCCACTGCGCATGCAGTGCGGTCCAGTGGACGCAACTGCTTTAGCCCGGGTCACGGGGAATCAGCCGGATAATCTGTCCCAATTATTGGAAAGTAATTGTCCCCGAGGGATGTGTCAATGCATTTCGGATATGCGTCTCCCAGTCCGCGGCTTGTCCTCAACGACCTGAAAAAGAGCCGCGGTCATTCCCTTGGGTTCGATGCGTAAAGTGTGTCCTGCAATGCGAGGACGACGGTATTGACAACGCGACGCGCGGGGAAGTCAAAGGGAGGCGCACGGATGGTCGCGGATGTGCATCGTCGCTTCTGGCACTGTAGTTGAAACAATCCAGCAACCGTGGCGCGATAACAGCAAGATCCTGGCGCCGTCGGCCCGTCAACACCGGCTGCGTCAGATCCCGGGGATAGTGCTCGATCAATGTGGTTGCCGAACGGAATAGATCGCGCGATCTTCGGACGGCAAAAGCGACATTGATAAGCGGAAAGTGTCGGTGCTAGAGAGCGGCGTCAGCAATGCGCTCTCGCAATCGAGGCACCACGAAGTCGATGAAAGCCCGTAACTTGAGAGGCAGCCGATTTCTTTTGTCGTAAACCAGATGGACCGGGCGAACTGGCGGTTCAAATTCACTCAACACAATCTGCAGGTCGCCTCGACGGACGTGTTCTGCAATCTGGTAGGACATGGTGCGAATCAAGCCCGAGCCGGCAAGCCCAGCATCAATCGCGGCTTCAATCGTGTTCACGCTCAATCTCGAGCGGAACGACACATCGAAATCTGATCCGCCCGACCAGAATTTCCAGTTGCTCGCCGAGGACACACTTTCGAAGGAGACAACGCTGTGCTCAGGAAGCGCGTCAGGCGTAGCGGGTGTTCCCCGCGCGGAAAGATACGAGGGGCTTGCACAGATAACGCGTCGCACAGCCCCTAGTCGGACTGCAACCAGTCCGCTATCGGGAAGATCACCGATTCGTAGCGCTACATCGATTTGATCGTCCAGAAAATGCGTCACCCTGTCCGTTAGCATCAGGCCGACCGACACATCCGGATATGCGGCGAGAAAACTCGTGACGACAGGCAGCACGTGCATCCGCCCAAACATGTTGGGTCCGGTCACGACGAGATCTCCCTTGGGTTCCAGGTATTCCCCTGCGGCAGCGCGTTCTGCCTCAACAACCTGTTCAAGGATCGATTTGGCTGCGCTCAGGTATGACCGGCCCGCCGGCGTCAGTTCGAGGCCGCGAGAAGAGCGCACGAGCAACGTCGCCTTCAGATGAGCCTCCAGGTCGGCCATCTTTCGGCTTACCGTCGCCAATGGGAGCCCAAGCTGACGACTGGCTTTCGACAAGCTGCCGCTCTCCACGGCGGCAATCAGCACGGACATCGCGTCGAATCGATCCACGGTCTTCCAATAAACGAGAGGGCGCTTTCCGATTTTACCGTCTGCTCATCGAAATCGGAAACACGCAGAATGCCCTCAACGCGTCAAACGGTAGGCGGGCTACCGGGACGCCTTCAGAAGAGGATCCGACAAATGAACAATCGTACGTTTCATCGCACGGCCACCGTCAACGGACGCAAGGTTTTCTATCGCGAGGCCGGCGACCCCAAACTCCCGACAATTGTGCTCCTGCACGGATTGCCGAGCAGCAGCCATATGTTCCGAGACCTTATCCCAGCCCTCGCCGATCGATTCCATCTGATCGCACCGGACTACATCGGGTTTGGTCATTCCGACGCGCCTTCGCGCGACGAGTTCAAGTATTCCTTTGACAATCTCGCGGACCACGTTGCGGGCCTTACTGAAGCGTTGAAGCTGGATTCCTACATTCTCTACCTGCATGACTACGGCGGACCGGTCGGATTCCGGCTCTTTACGCAGCGTCCCGAGGCCGTCAAAGGCTTCATCATTCAGAACACCAACGCGTATATGGAAGGTGTCGGTGATGCTCCGAAAAGCGTTTTCCTCCCGTTGTGGGAGAACCGTACGCCTGAAACCGAAAAACCCGCACGCGACTTCATCAGCGCAGAGGGCACGAAGTTTCAATGGCTCGTCGGCGCAAAGGACCCGAGCGCCGTGAATCCCGACAACTGGGTATTCGATCAGGCGCTGCTGGATCGCCCGGGCGTGCAGGACTACCAGATCGATCTTCTTTATGACTATCAGTCGAACGTCGGCCTCTATGCGAGCTGGCAACGGGCGTTTCGACAGCACCAGCCGAAGACGCTGATCATCTGGGGGAAAAACGACCCGTTTTTCATTCAACCTGGAGCGCGGGCTTATATCAAAGATCTTCCCGACGCCAAACTTGTTTGGCTGGACGCCGGGCACTTCGTGCTCGACGAGAACAAATGCCAGGTCGCGGCCGAGATCAAAGCCGTCTTCGCAGATTGAGCAGGAGTGGTGTACCGGCACCTGCTGGATCCCCTGATGCGATAGCCGGCCGTAACCCACAAACCAAAGATCGAAGGACGAAGAAATGCTTACTGCAACAGCGGCATTAGCAACAACCCAGCACGATTCCGAAAAGAGACAGCAATCGGACCGCGGTTATGAGGTGCTGTGCGACGATCTCGGCGGGGCCCGGAGGTGGTGCTTCGCGATGCGCACGGTGATCTTTGCCGCGACCCTCGTAGCGCCGCCCGGTACGTTGACAACGAAGGATGCGATTGCAATCGCATCCCTGCTGCTAGGCGTTGCCGCAGTCAAGATCAAACGGATATCGCCATCGTTGGAAATCCACCTCGTTCGTTTGCACGTTGTCTGGAACCACCTTCGTGCGAATTTCGCTCGCAGCGCAGAAGCGATCTCTTCGGTATACGAAACGTCGTCACATGGCGGCGGCGACAACGGCTCCTGGAACCACGGGCACTGCACTGCCGGGCCTCGGCGAACAAGTCGTCCGGGTGTCCCCGATCAGCATCAGGCGGTGGGGGGCGACAGCCAGTCCGTAGCAACTTCCAAACTTTCAGTGGCATTTTCATGGATCGACTTGACTGCATGCGGGTTTTCCATATGGTTTCGGATTTGAACAGTTTTGCCGAAGCCGCACGGCAACTCCGCATCACGCCCGTGGCAGCGTCGCGCGCTGTATCCGCTTTGGAGCAGGAGATCGGAGTGACGTTGCTCAGGCGAACGACACGTTCGGTACGGCTGACCGATCAGGGAAGCGACTACCTGGAGCGCACGCGGCATGCTCTATCCGAGTTGGAGGATGCTGCGGAGGCTGTTCGAGGAGGAAATTCCGGACCTCATGGCTTGCTGGTGGTAACCGCGCCGGTTCTCTTCGGCCGGATGCATGTCATGCCGATCGTCGCTAACCTTCTTCGTGAGTATCAGGATCTGTCGGTACGACTGATCCTCGTTGATCGGGTTGTCCGCCTGGCAGAGGAGGGTGTCGACATCGGTGTGCGTATTGGGCAGCTGCCGGATAGTTCGCTGCGAGCGGTGCCCCTTGCGAGCGTTCAGCGCGTGTTGGTGGCTAGCCCTGATTATCTTGCACGACGTGGAGCGCCAGCCTGCGAAGCCGATTTGTCGACGCACCACCTGATTGCGTTCGAAACGGCCAGCTTGAACGAGGAGTGGAGACGCGCGGGCAGCCGGAGCCAGATTGAACCGCGGTTTCTGACTAATAGCGTCGATGCGACGATCGAAGCCGCAATGGGCGGCCTCGGTATCGCGCGCCTCTTTTCCTATCACGTGGCGCGTGAACTGGCCGATGGGCGGCTAGTCAAGGTCCTGACGAACGCTGACGAGAAGGTGCTTCCCGTAAGCCTGGTATATCAAGGCGGCCGGCAGCAATCTCAAAGCGTTAGGGCCTTCATCTCCGCCGCTCAGGCTGCGCTACCTGATCGGCCAGCGCTGTAGGCAGCCACTCCCGTCAGGCCGTGGCGCCCTACAGCCTGCTGCGAAGCTGATCGAGATCGCGCTTCAAGCGCAGCAGCACCTGGCTGCTTTGACCGGTCGCTTCGGTAATTGCAGCAGGTATCAGAGCCGCGTTGTTTCTGAGCAAGTCTCCCTTCGTTGTCAGGCTAACAAATACCAGGCGTTCGTCCGTGACACCGCGGGTCCTGCTGACCAGTCCCTGTGATTCGAGTCGCTTAAGGAGGGGCGTTATCGTTGCTGGGTCCAGAGAAAGGCGTGTCGACAAGGCTTTGACGGTGACCTCGTCGCTCTCCCAAAGCGACTGCATTGCGATGTATTGTGGGGAGGTCAAACCAAGCGGCTGAAGCAGCGGCTTGTACGCTTTCGTCATCGCGAGCGACGTGGCATAGAGCGAAAATCCGACCTCGTCTCCCAACTGCACTTCGGCGGCGCCCGGCAGGTTATCGGAAGATGTTTTCATGAATTTTCCAGGCGCCGCCCGAAGGCGGAGTAATAGGTATGAACCAGCGCGTGTGGCTTTTGCCAGGGACGATTAGTTATGCTATCTCCCAACGCCGCTGCCGCGCAGAGCGCAGCGGATCGACGGGTGAAGTCCCAGACTTCAAACGGGTGAGTTGTCCTTGCAATGCGGCCCGACATAAGCGCGCTACCGTGGAGCATCCAGTAGAGCTGTGTTCTTAAGACTTGCGTGCATCTGCGACTGCAAGGGTGTCAATATATTGACGAAAGCGCGTGATCCTACCGTTTTCTACGGACCAAACGTGAGCGTATGCGGCTTCCGCCCGCTTGCGAGTGCCACCATGTTCCCCAACGAATCGACCTAAAGAAACGACGGTATTTCCTTCACAGAAAAATTCAGTTGGTTCGAGTGAAAAGCTCGACCATTCCGCCCTGAGCGGCCTGAAAAGTCCCTCAGCCACTCGCTCGGGGCCCCTTCCGTCCACCTTGTAATGCCACATCGTATTCCATTCGATATTCGCCGACATCAGGCCTAGCGCACCGGGAGCATCACCCTCGGCAAGCTTTGCGTAGAAGCGACGGATTGTTTCAACGGGATCATTCATGTCGGTACCCTCAGGGGCGGTGCAATGGTGCGTTTCTGGAGATCATGCGGCCTCGAAAGGCTTCAATGAAAAACGGTCATATGGAAACGAGGCGTCCACGTCTTCGGCATTTCCTGCAGCAGCATCACAAGTTGGTGCGTGGGCCGATCGGGATCTGAAGCAGGAAGCGGTACCCGATGGCGGCCCACCTGGCTACCGCGAACAGCGGGTAGCCAACACGTTCACGCCTGGACTCAAGCAGTCGGCTTGCTTTTGGTGTGAATGACGGGGAACACAGAGTCGATGTCGGTCTTGAACGTATTGTTGAAGAGGTTGGTCACGAAGCTGAACCCGAGCTCGGCCACGATGTCGATGATTTCCGCGTCGGAGAAGCCAGCGGCACGCACGGCTTCGAAGTCGCCGGCGTCGATGTGGCCGCGCGTCTTCGCCACGCGGTGGGCGAACTGAACTGCCGCGTCGGCCTTCGGGTCGTTGGAATGGCCATCGCGATTGAGCTCCATGTCCTCCTGTGTCAGGCCGCTCAGCTTGCCGCCCAAGTAGGTGTGGGCAGATACACAGTAGTCGCAGCCATTGGCTTCCGCGACGGCGATGTGAATGCGTTCGCGCGTTCCGTGGCCCAAGCTCTTGCCAAGCGTACCGTGCATATCGGCGATCGCCTTCAGGGCATCCGGTGACTGGGAAATCAGAGCGAAGAAGTTCGGAATCGTGCCGAGGACCTTCTCGTAATTCGCAAGGATCGGTTGCGCCTTTGCGGGCGCCTGTTCTTTCGTGGGGATCGCGACGCGTGCCATTTGAAACTCCATCAAGTTGGTTTGGGAGTAGTCAATGTACGAGTTGCCTCCGTCCTTGTTAATTGCGTGAAAATGAAGGTCTCTATTTCGGCCAGTGAAATAGAAAGGCGCGCTTCGACGCTCGTGAGTCGGGACGCGACGGGAAAATAGCTGCCGGCGGATCACGATTGCGGCTGCCTTGCAGCATCCGCAACGTCACATAGCGGGCACGTAGAAGTCGGCAAAGAGTGGGGGCGAGCAGGGCGTTGAAGGGCATCGATCCGCTTCCCTGCGATGCCCAAACGCGCAGGCCGCAGTTCTTCAAGTGTGCTGGACAATTGTTGACCATTTTGACCGCATCACCGAGTGACCGAAATCGGGCCGGGTTCTGCCTGCGCCACGTGTATAACGTCGGCACCACTGGATTTACTTGGCCCTCGATCCCGATTCATGCAACGACGCGCCGCTCATCGCTTCTGATAGGTGCCGATTAGTTCCGCGTGCGTTAGTACGTGCCCCTGCATGGCCCTTTCAAGCGCCGCCTTGTTGGGTCCTTTCAAATCGGGCAGGACGGTGTCGAGCGCATACAGTTTGTGGAAATAACGGTGGCGTCCCACGGGCGGGCACGGGCCGCTATAAGCGGCACGCCTGAAGTCATTGATGCCTTCGAGCGTTCCGCCCGGCAAAGCCTGCGCAGTAGCGCCATGGGGCAGCCGGGTTGCCGTCGGCGGAATGTTGTAGAGCACCCAATGTACCCAGGTTATTTTCGGCGCGGCCGGGTCCGGCGCGTCAGGGTCGTCGACGATCAGCGCCAGGCTTTTTGTGTTGGGGGGCACGCCGGACCACTCGAGCGGCGGCGATACATCGGCGCCCTGGCAGGTATGCTGCGCGGGAATCTCGCCGTTCTGCCGGAAGGCTTGCGACGTGAGCGTCAAGGTCATGGCGTGATCCTCGGCAGCAACGATGTATGGCGGTCCCGGTGGCAAGATCAGCAACGTTAGCGAGAGTGCCGCCAAGCAGCGCGAGGCCCGTGCCCGAGCCGCTTTTGCAAAGTGCTTGAGACGGGTGTCGGGCATGTTGAAGTCCCTCATCGTCTCGTACCCGCTCATCGCCGTGGCCGGTGACTGGTGCGCGCCCTGTGCGAATCGCGGCGGAAATCGGAGCGCCGCTCATCGTCACATAAGTGCCGCCCCAGCGGAGATAGCAGAACACTGCAGATGATCGAAAGTTCCGACGTATCGCACGAAGCCCCGCTGGCATGCGGGGCCCGTCATTTTGCGATGCGGCATTAATGTTTGTGCCGGTGCAGCCAACCCATATGGTGCGAATCAAGCCACTGGGTCATCTCTTCTGCGGGGTGTTCGCGCCTGTAACGTTGCGCCACCATGAACGCGGCGACCAACAAGGCCGCCAAGCCGACAACGAAGTAAATCATAGACTGGGCCATGGCAGCCTCCTTATCAGGTCGCGACCATCCTTGTATTGTAGGTCAGCCGTTACGAAGTGCCGTGCGGTGCAGGCGCACGGTTTCACCGCTTCCATCAACACGCGGGCTGGCACCGATGCGAAGCGTTGGCGTGCCACGTCGATCGGAAACGGTCCTCATCTGCCCTGGGCGCGGACGTCTGCTTGCAGAACCACAGCCGGTGCTCCGTTGCGCGCTCGACCCGCACGCGCCAACTCACCTTTTGTAGCTGCTATCCGCAAACCGGCGTATCTAATGTCATAAAGCGCTTGTCTTGTCAGATAGTTTGAATATATGATCCGTATATGTTTCGTATATATGGGGTTAACGTGGGCATTGTTAATATCGACGACGACTTGCACGATCAGATACGTAAGGCAAGCGCAGTGTCATGCAGGTCGATCAACGCGCAAGCAGCCTTCTGGATCAAGGTCGGCATGTTGTGCGAAATGAATCCGACGCTGAGTTTCAACGAGATAGCTACCCGTGAACTGAGAGCCGCGGGCGTTGTGGCGCAGGCCGTCAAGGTGGCTTTGACATGACCAAGCGACCCGAAGAAATCGCATTGATGGCGGAGTCAGGCCAGTTGCTGGCGGATGTATTTGGCTATCTGGATCAAATGAGCCTGATCGGCATGTCTACCATGCAGGTGAACGATGTGGTCGAGAGTTTCATCGTCAACGAACTCAAGGCGCGCCCGGCAAGCAAGGGGCAGTACGGCTACGCCTACGCGCTCAACGCTTCACGCAACAATGTTGTTTGTCACGGTGTTCCGTCCACGACAGACATCCTGCAAAACGGGGACATCGTTAATTTCGACATTACGCTGGAAAAGAATGGCTACATCGCTGATTCCAGCAAGACCTATCTTGTGGGAAAGGTGTCTCCACTAGCTGAACGGCTCGTGCAAGTGACCTACGAAGCGATGTGGAAAGGGATCAAGGCCGTTCGCCCCGGCGCCAGACTTGGCGATATAGGTCATGCCATTGAACGGCACGCTCGCAAAAATGGCTATTCGGTCGTACGGGAATATTGCGGGCATGGCATCGGGCGTGAAATGCACGAGGAGCCCCAAGTGCTGCATTGGGGTAAGCCGCGGACGGGTTTGTTGTTGCGCGAAGGCATGGTGTTTACCATCGAACCCATGATCAACCAGGGGCGACAATCTGTTCGAACCGAAGAAGACGGCTGGACGGTGGTCACGCGCGATGGGCAACTGTCGGCGCAGTTTGAACACACCGTGGCCGTGACCCAAAAGGGCGTACAGGTCTTAACGCTACGCCGCGAGGAAAGGCTGCCCAACTGATAGCTCGACGGCTGTGGGCCACGCATTGGGGAGAAGCGTCCATTCAATCGCAGTTCGCTGATCGTCAACGGACATTCATTCGTTGATCATGCACGACCGACATTGGCCGCACCTTGCTGATCGCCTGGCGATCGAACGGTGCTTGCCAGGAGCGGCAGCACGCCCGCACATTGCCTGCGTTCGGACCCACGTCTCTACCCGTGCGCTTAAGCCGCGAACCGGCCTGGATCTTTTGATGCCCCTCTCCTGGTGCGGGGCCGACGAGTGCCCTGGTTCGGCGCGGGCTGTCAAGATGCGCGCCGCCCCATCGAAGCGTTTGTGGCGAAAACACACACCGCGTTTTTTGCTCTGAATACTCTGCAAACGATGCTTATAATCTGAGCACCTCTTTCCCCGAGGCGTATCGTATGCGGCAGGAATGGCTTGAATATCTCCAGCGACTTGACTGGAACACCCCAATGATTTTGGCGCTGGCGTCAGGGGCGGTCGGCTCTGTCATTACGCTCGCGTGGATCTCAGCAAGGGATGCCGGGGCGCGCAAGCGTCAGCGACGCGACACTGCATTGGAGCTCGCGTTATCGCTGGAAAGTTACGCTCGCACCTGTCGGACAATGATGCATAAGGCCGCCTGGGCGGCATCGGAGCAGGTCGGCCCCATGAACTGCGAAGCCAGCAAGGGCGTGTCCATCCCCGTTTTTGCCTATCCGGACAAGCTTCAGTGGCACGTCCTGAGCCGCAAAGTCATCTCCGAGCTGCGCGAGTACCCGGCAACGGTGTACGCCGCGCGGGAGTATGTGGAAGCGTTCCGCGAATTCGGTGAGCCGATCGACCTTTGTGGCCAGGTTGAATACGAATGTGCAAAGGCTGCGATGGCAGCGGTGGCCCTAGCTCGGACCACGCGTCGGCGACATGGGGCCGCGGCGTGGAAACCGGGCGCCAAAGATTCGGCCATGGAGCGCGAACTGTCCGACTTCATCGCGAACGCTGAAGAAAAGCGCAAGGCGTCGCTCGAGCGTCGAACGGAGTTCGCAGTCGGCCGGCCAGCTGACGCGCAACCCTTCAATCGGGCGCTAAGCGCCTGAAACGTGGACGAGACCGGCTGGATATTCTGAAGCCTCCCAGACTCTGGCCGGCCTCGAAATGTGCTCAGGACATTCAGCCGACCTTGGTGCGCTGGCTCTTCTTTCTTGTCGCGCCTCGCGCCCGTCCTCAAAGCCTGTCAGGCAGCAGGATCCGCTCGTCCACCTGACGGATGTCAGTGTGGCCACAAAAGGCCATGGTGATGTCCAGTTCCTTCTGGATGATCTGCAGACACTGTGTGACACCCGCCTCACCCATCGCACCCAGCCCGTAGAGAAAGCTGCGGCCGATCAGCGTGCCCCGGGCGCCGAGCGCAACGGCTTTCAGAACGTCCTGTCCGCTGCGGATGCCGCCATCCATCCACACCTCGATACGCGAGCCGACCTCGCGCGCGATCTCGGGGAGTGCCGAGATCGAAGAGGGTGCGCCGTCGAGTTGGCGGCCGCCATGGTTCGAGACGATCAGCGCGTCCGCACCGCTGTTGGCGGCAAGGCGTGCATCTTCGACATCCATGATGCCTTTCAGAATGAGCTTGCCACCCCATAGCTTCTTGACCCACTCGACGTCCGCCCAACTCAACGCCGGATCAAACTGTTCGGCGGTCCACGAACTCAGGGACGATAGATCGCCCACACCCTTTGCGTGACCGACGATGTTGCCGAAGGTGCGCCGCCGGGTGCCGAGCATGCCGAGGCACCAGCGCGGCCGGGTCGCCAGATTGATCAGGTTTGCCGCGGTCAGTTTAGGCGGCGCCGACAGCCCGTTCTTGATGTCCTTGTGGCGTTGGCCGAGGATCTGCAGGTCCAGCGTGAGCATCAGGGCGCTGCAGCGTGCCGCGCGAGCCCGCTCAATTAACCGCACAATGAAATCGCGGTCGCGCATCATATAAAGCTGGAACCAGAACGGCTTGCTGGTCGCGGCGGCGACGTCCTCGATCGAGCAGATGCTCATCGTGGACAAAGTGAAGGGGACGCCGAACTTTTCCGCCGCGCGTGCAGCGAGGATTTCGCCGTCGGCATGTTGCATGCCGGTCAAGCCCGTCGGCGCGAGCGCTACGGGCATGGCGGACTCCTGACCGATCATTTCCGTGCGCGTGCTGCGCCCCGCCATGTTGACCGCCACTCGCTGGCGCAGCTTGAGGCGCTGGAAGTCGCTTTCATTCGCGCGGTAGGTACTTTCGGTCCATGAGCCACTGTCGGCATAGTCGTAGAACATGCGCGGCACGCGCCGCTGAGCAAGCACGCGTAAATCTTCGATGCAGGTGATAACGGGCACAGTTTTTCTCAGCACGGGGAAGAACGACGAGTGTACGTTCTCGGGCGGTCGTTCGGTATTCTGGGAATGCCTGGGAAAAATTCAGGCCCGCCACGCCGCCCCGTGCGGAAAGTCAAACTGGTCGAGCGAGTCGGCGCGCATCTCGATGCTATAGCCTGGCAGTTGCGGCGGCTTGTAGCGTCCGTTGCGAATCACGACGGGGTCGACAAAGTGCTGGTGCAGGTGGTCGACGTATTCGAGTACGCGATTTTCAAGCGATGCCGACACGCAGATGTAATCGAACAGCGCGATGTGCTGCACGTACTCGCACAGCCCGACACCACCCGCGTGCGGACAGACCGGCACACCGAACTTCGCCGCCATCAGCAACACGACGAGCACCTCGTTCAGACCGCCGAGCCGGCAACTGTCGACCTGGCAAAAATCGATCGCCTGCGCCTGCAATAGCTGCTTGAACATCACGCGGTTATGGCAATGTTCGCCGGTCGCCACACCGATCGGGGCGACGCGCCGGCGAATGGCCGCGTGTCCCTGGATATCGTCGGGGCTCGTCGGCTCTTCGATCCACCACGGATCGAACTCCGCGAGGCGCCGCATGTTGGCGACGGCTTCGTCGACTTCCCACACCTGGTTGGCGTCCATCATCAGCTTGCGATCAGCGCCGATTTCGTCGCGCAGAATGCGCGCGCGCCGCACGTCCTCGTCGAGATTGCCGCCGACTTTCTGCTTGAAGTGCGTCCATCCCTGGGCCACGCCTTCGCGAGCGAGGCGGCGGATCTTTTCATCGTCGTAACCGAGCCAGCCCGCCGATGTCGTGTAAGCCGGATAGCCGTTCGCCAGCATCTCCGTTTCGCGCTCGGCTTTGGTGGCCGCGTGGCGCCGCAGGATCGCAAGCGCTTCGTGGGGTGTCAGTGCGTCGGTGACGTAGCGGAAGTCGAGACAGCGCACCAGCGCCTCCGGGCTCATGTCCACCAGGAGTTTCCAGACCGGTTTGCGTTCCGTCTTTGCCCACAGGTCCCACACGGCATTCACGATAGCGGCGGTCGCGAGGTGAATCGCGCCTTTCTCCGGACCGATCCAGCGCAACTGGCTGTCTGACGTGATGGCGCGCCAGAACGCACCCATATCGGCAACGATGTCTTCGAGAGCCTGGCCGACGATGAGCGGCGCCAGCGAGTTCACCGCCGTCACGCAGATTTCGTTACCCCGGCCGATAGTGAAGGTGAGTCCGTGTCCCGCGATCTGTTCCGGCGAGTCTGTTTCGAGCACGACGTAGGTAGCCGAATAATCCGGCGCCGCGTTCATCGCATCGGAGCCGTCGAGCGAGCGGGAGGTCGGGAAGCGAATGTCCCGAACGGACAGGTTCGTGATCGTGGTCATCTGGACGCCCCCTAGGGTGACCGGCGCGGCAGTCAGGATGGTACGCGCGCCTGGCTCGCACCAAGCGCCGCCGGCAAGCGCGTACAAGGCCCACTCCAAGCGTTAGCACGCGTTGACAGCGCTGATTTCACCACCTAGCATGCTAGCATGTTAGTCGTAAATCAAGCTCTTCGTGAGCCTCTGGATCCATGAAGTCAGCGGCCATCGACCCTTATGCCGCATTGCAGAAACTGCAGGGCGGGGAACGGAGTCGTTTGACCGACGCCGTGGCAGAGGCGTTGCGCGAGGCTATCGTCACGCTGGCGCTGGAGCCGGGAATGATGATCGACAAGCAGGCGGTCTGCGAACGGATGGGTGTATCGCGTTTTCCCGTGTCGGCGGCGCTTGCGAAGCTTGCAACCGCTGGGCTCGTCGAGGTGTTGCCGCAACGCGGCACGCGTGTGAAGCCGATCGTGATTCACGACATCCGCCAGCATCTGTTCATCCGCAGCGCGCTCGAAGTCGAGACCGTGCGCGGCTTGTCGTCGACGCGTTCCGACGCGACTCTGGAGGCGCTCGCCGCCAACCTCGACAAGCAACGCGAGGCCGTGGCCAAAGGATTGCCCCATGAATTTCACCCGCTCGATCTCGCCTTTCACGAGATCCTGCTCGACGCTATCGACTTGCCTCGCGTAAAGGAAATCGTCGCCACGTCGCGCGGCGCGCTTGATCGTGCGCGCCAGTTGCTGGGGACTCCGGAACGTCATATTCACACACTCGAGGAGCACGTGCGCATCTTCGAGGCGATCGCGGAGCGGGACGCCGAAGCTGCGGCCCACGCGATGCACCGTCATCTGGATGAAGTCATTGCAGAGTTGCGGCGCTTTGCCAGCGAACGGCCCGATCTGTTCGAGGAGTAGACCGGCCTTCGCACGAGTCTTCATAGGAGCCTCCGGACCGCCGCAGTCCGGGCGCATCGGCTGGGCTGCTCGCCAGCCGCCGGGCGCAGCGTAGTCAACTCGGTATGGAGGAGACAAAAATGAAACTCGTCAAACGTGCAAGCGTGGCTGCCGCCCTCGCAGCCGCGTGGTTCATGGCAGCGGGGCATGCGCTCGCTGCGGAGGATTTCCATGGCGTCACCGTCAATGTGATGACGTTCGTGGGTCCGCAAATCGCGGAGCCGCTGCAGCGCCGTGCGCCTGACTTCGAAAAGCTCACGGGCGCCAAAGTCAACATTCTGACCGTGCCGTTCTCCGACTTGTACCAGAAGCTGCTGACAGATTGGGCTTCCGGTACGAACTCGGTCGACGCCGCGGTGTTCGCCCCGCAATGGATGGTCGACTATACGAAGGGCGGCTTCCTCGAGGACCTGTCGGCGCGCGTCGCCCATGATCCGGCGCTGAAGGAAGACGACGTCATGCCGTTCTTCCGCGATTTTTCGGAACGGTTCAACGGCAAGACCTATCTGATCGCGCTCGACGGCGACTTCCAGATGGTCTATTACCGGACCGACATCCTGAAACAGCTCGGCAAGCAGCCGCCGAAAACCTGGGACGATTACCTGGGCATCGCGAAGGCGGCGAACGGCAAGGTATTCGGCGGCGACGGCAAACCGGTTGCGGGTTCCTGTATTTCGAAGAAGCGCAACGCACAGGCGTACTGGGCGATCATCTCGATTGCGGGTGGCTACATCCAGTCGAAAGGGACGGCGCAAGGCGCCTTCTTCGATCCGACCAACTTCAAGCCGCTCGTCAACAACGATGCGTTCAAGGCCGCGCTGAACGTCTACAAGGAATCGACCCAATACGGGCCGCCGAACGAAATCAATCTCGACGTCGGCGATACGCGCAGCGCGTTCATTTCAGGGCACTGCGCGCTGACGCTCGATTGGGGCGACGTCGGCGTGCTGGCGATCGACCCGAAGCAGTCGAAGGTGATCGACAAGGTCGGCGCGGTCATCCTGCCCGGCTCGACGAAGGTGTTGAACCGTGACACCGGCAAGCTGGTTGCGTGCGACAAGACTACGTGCCCGTATGCGGTGGACGGCGTCAACCATGCGCCTTTTGCAGCATTCGGCGGGTGGTCCGGCGGGATCAATGCCAAGGCCAATCCCAAGGTGAAGGATGCAGCGTACGCGTTTCTCTCGTACATGAGCCAGCCTGCTCAATCGAATGTTGACGTGACGATCGGTGCGACTGGTTTCAACCCGTATCGCCGATCGCAGTTCACGGACATGTCGATCTGGAAGAAGTCCGGCATGAGCGACGCGGCCGCGGCCTCCTACCTCGGCGCCATCAAGGCCAGTCTGCAAAGCCCGAATATGATCATCGATCTGCGTATCCCGCAGAATCAGCGCTACGAGCAGGTCGTACTGGATACCGCGGTGGCGCGGTTTCTCGCCGGGGAACTTGATGCCGACGCCACCATGAAAGCGATCCAGACAGGCTGGGATGAAATTACCGACGACCTTGGAAAGGACAGCCAGTTGAAAGCCTATAAGGCGTCGATCGGCGCGAAATAGCTGCAGGCCGCGCCGGCCCGCGGCAACCGGCGCCGCTTCCGGAGAGGCGATGACGAACGGCGTCCGAACGTCGTTCGTCTGCCGTATCGATGACACGAGACTGGTTCATGCAATCTTCGTCACATGTTTCGTCACCTGCTTCACAGCGACGCGCGTCGCGCAGGTCATCCGTTGCCAACTGGCTGGATCGTCAGGCTCCCTATGTGTTCGTGCTGCCAGCCGTGCTGCTCATTCTCGGCTTTTCGATCTTTCCGCTAGTCACGTCCGCCTATCTGTCGCTGGTCCGGTTCTCGCTCGGCGAGGGAGGCTACGAACTGAAGTTCGTAGGCATGCGCAACTACGTGAGGCTTTTCAGCGGCAGCCAGCAATTTCACTTTGTAGGCGTGTTCCGGCCGCCCGGCATGATTAGCTTCTCGGTGATGGTCGCTGCCGCGCTCGCTACGGGGTGGTGGCTTTTCAGTTACCTGCGCGGCGGGCATCGCTCTCTGGTCGGCGGGATCGGCCGCCTGATCACAGCTGCGTCCTTGCTGGCGCTCGTGTGGCTTACCGCCAATACGGTCGGGCACGGCGGCGAGCTGGGCAGCCTGATGGTGACGCTCTTTTACGTGGTGTTCGGCGTGGCGCTGCAGTTCCTGCTGGGTCTCGGGCTCGCCTACCTGTGCACGTTGCCGCTCAAGGGCGGGCGATTTTTCCGGATTCTGTTCTTTCTGCCGCTGATGGTGACACCGGTTGGCATCGCCTACATGTTCCGCATGATGGCGGATACCGCAGTCGGCCCGCTTGCGCCGGTTTGGGCGTGGCTTGGGCTGGGGCAGATCGCCTGGGCCGCGGATCCGTGGCTTGCGCGCATCGTGGTCATCATTGGGGATACCTGGCAGTGGGTGCCTTTCATGTTCCTCGTTTTGCTAGCCGCGCTGGAAGGCACCTCGCGTGACCAGATCGAGGCCGCGCAACTCGATGGCGCGTCGAACTGGCGGATCTTTCGCGACGTGACCTGGCCGTCGATCGCGCCCGTCGCCGCGAGCGCGGTGCTGATTCGCCTGATCGAAGCGTTCAAGGTGGTCGACCTGCCGAACGTGCTGACCAATGGCGGCCCCGGCATTGCGACAGAATCAATGACACTGCACGCATTCATCGAGTGGCGCACGCTGAATCTCGGCGGCGCCTCGGCCGTCGCCTACATGTTGTTCTTCGTGTCGACGATCGCGTGTGTGTCGTTTTTTCAACTCGTCGTGCGGCGCGCGCGAGGGGGGCAATCATGATCCGGCGCCTCTTCGTTCCCGCACGGCTCGATGAGATCCCCATCGGCACCCGGGTGATTGCCTACGGCCTGCTTGGCTTATGGACGCTGGTCGTATTGTTTCCTTTGTACTGGATGGCGATCACGTCGTTCAAGCTGCCGATCGACGTGTCGAACGGGCCGGCCTACGTGCCGTTCATCGACTTCAAGCCGAGTCTCGACGCCTGGCATTACATCTTCGTCGACCTCGGGCCGGACACGTTTCGTCCCTACGTGAATTCGCTGATCATTGCCACGTTCTCCACGGCTGCCGCCGTGTTCCTGGGCTCGATAGCGGCTTATGCCCTCGCGCGCATCGAGTACAGGCCGCCCGTCGCAGCGGTGGGTCTCGGCGTCCTGATGCTGGCCGTGGTGGTGGCCGCCGTCGGCTGGGGCGGTGTGGACCTGCGGATCGCCGTGGCCGTGTGTGGCGCGTTCTTTTTCCTGCTGCTGCGCCCGATCATTCGACGCGCAAGGCGTCACTTCGCCAACGACGACATTCTCTTCTGGATTATTTCCCAACGCATCTTGCCGCCAGTCGTCACGGTGATCCCGATCTACCTGACCTTCAAGAGCATCGGGTTGCTCGACACCCGGAGCGCGCTGATCATCACCTATGCGACAGCGAATGTGCCGATTGTCGTCTGGCTGATGTTTGATTTTTTCGCCAGCGTGCCGAAAGAAATCGAGGAGAGCGCGCAGATCGATGGCGCGACACGCTTTGCCATCCTGTTTGGCATCGTGGTCCCGCTCGTCGCGCCGGGTATCGTGGCGACAGGCTTGCTGGTGCTGATCCTCTCGTGGAACGAGTATTTGTTCGCGCTCTTTCTGTCGACGGCCAACGCGCAAACCCTGCCGCTTCTCGTCGCCGCGCAGAACGCCACTAGGGGGCCGCAATGGTGGAACATGTCGGTGCTGATTCTGATCATGATCCTGCCGGTGATGCTGCTCACGCTCACGCTACAGCGCTTCATCGTCAAAGGCATTCTCGTGGGAGCGGTCAAAGGATGAACCACATGGAGAGGCAGGCGCCACGCCCGTCGCATTTCGCGAGCTCGACGGTGCCGCATTCGAAAAGTGTCTCGCTGCGCAACGTCAGCAAGACCTTCGGAGACACGCGTGTACTGCACGACCTGTCACTGGACGTACATGCGGGCGAGTTTCTTGTCCTTCTCGGCGAATCGGGTTGCGGCAAGACGACCGCGTTGCGCATCATCGCGGGACTCGAATCGGCGAGCGAGGGGAGCATCTACGTCGGCGAGAACGACGTGACCCAGCAACTGCCGCGCGATCGTGATGTTGCGATGGTATTTCAGTCCTACGCGCTGTATCCGCACAAGACGGTGTTCGAGAACATTGCCTACCCGCTGATCGTGAGAAAGCGCGCGAAGGCAGAGATCGATGCGGCGGTGCGCGACGTGGCGGCGAGCGTTCATCTTGAACCACAGCTCGACCGGTATCCGCGCCAGCTGTCGGGCGGCCAGCGGCAGCGCGTCGCGCTCGCTCGCGCCATTGTTCGCCGTCCCGCGGCGTTTCTGATGGACGAACCGCTGTCGAACCTCGATGCGAAGCTGCGCGGCCATATGCGCGCCGAACTCAAGCACATGCAGCACGAACTGGGTGTCACTACGATCTACGTCACACATGACCAGATCGAAGCAATGACCCTTGCGCATCGTGTTGCGCTGATCGACAAAGGCGTGCTGCAACAACTCGACGTCCCGGCGCGCATTTATTCGGACCCCGCCAATCTGTTCGTCGCGGGCTTCATTGGCTCGCCACCAATGAATTTTCTGCGCGGTACGCTGGCGAACAACCGCTTCGAGGCGGAAGGCCTGACGCTGGTTGCGGACGTCAATCATCACGGGGAGGCCGTGCTTGGCGTGCGTCCCGAAGACTGCATGCTCGTCACCGCGGCTGATGGTGAGTTCCGGGGACACATTTATTCGGTCGAATTGATCGGCGATCATTCGCTCGTCACGCTGAACGTCGGAGAGCAGCAAATAGTCGTCAAGGTGTCGAACATGTTTGCTGGAGAGATTGGCATGGAGGTCGGCCTGCGGGCGAACCGCGAGCGTGTCTATTTCTTCGACCAGCGTTCGGGCCTGCGTATACGGCAGTGCTGAGTGTTGCCGGAGCGGTCGACGAAACCAATGGGCCGGCTGCGCGAGCGGTTTTGCCATGCACCGCGATTGCGTTGCTGTCGTCGAGCAGTGCGCGCTATCGAGTGGCCGAAAGAATACGGCGCGCGTTCATTTCATACCTCTAAAGTTTTCGTCCGGTGAGCCGACAAAACCGGCATGGATACAAACACCCCACCCAAACTCGATCGAGACGACCCGAACTGGGATGTCTCGCAAGCCGTTGAAATATCCGTGGGAGCCATTCGTAAGGCACGCGGTTTGAAGAACCCTGACGACTGTGTCCAGGATACGCCGGAATACGAGAGGGTTGTTCAAGCGTTCCTGCTTGACGTGCTGGCGGCGCTGGACGACGACGAGGTCGATGGATTCGGCGCTGGCACGGTTGGCTGAAATCATCGGCCGCCCCTTGGGCCTGTGGCCTTTTCAAAGCGGCGCGCACCATCAGCGCCTCTGAAAAGAACAGGTCGCCGTGTCATCAGATGCCCCAACAAATGCAAGCGATCTCTCGATCACCGACTGTATGGATGATCCAGAAGTTACCCTCGCCGACGTGATCGATTTCGTCGGCGACACTCTCCGTACGCTCTGTGACGCACAAGGAATCGAGTTAAAGGACGTCGATCACGAGTTGATCGACTCGCTGCCGTCAAAAGCATTCGATGAGCACCTGAGCGGTGGGGCAGGACGTTGAACGATTACCGCTACGCGTCTCTCGTTGCCCGTCCGCTTGATGGCGGCCTGGCATTGACGACCGGCTCTAAACGATAGCCAGTCCCGTATGTGGTGATGAACACCCCGTCGCCGCCCGCGCTTCGGAGCTTGCAAGATCCGAATGACGGGCAAAGAAGGCCGGATATGAAATTTATCCGGAAGATATAGCATTCAGATCGGTTACCATCTTTCGTCTTTGAAAACGATGATTAACGATGCTAACGGCCCATTCTGTATGAAGCGGCGAATTTTATCAAATTGCCGACATATATCTTTCGTCATCCTTTCTTTGTGGTTGATCCAGTCGTCTGCGGAAAGCGGGAACAACTCCAATGCGATGTTGTCGACGGAAATCATCAATCCGCCGCAGAACATCGCCTTTTGTCATGCGTCGACGATCGCCTACTCGAACGGCCATCTAGTCGCTGCATGGCTGGCTGGCAGCAAAGAAGCGGCGAACGACGTTGGTGTGTGGGTGGCGCGCTTCTCCGGCGGCCGATGGAGTGCGCCTGTCCGCGTCGCAGATGGGCTGTCGCCTGACCGTAAGGCTTTGACGGTGATTAATCCGATTCTCTTTTCTCCCCGACACGGCCCTTTGATGTTGTTCTACAGCCGTGGGAAGTTGCCGGCGGATTGGCATCCGCTCCGGATGATTTCGCCCGACGGCGGCGCGACCTGGTCAGAGCCGGTTGCTCTTGGCCCAGGTGTCTCCGGGCCGGCGAAAGACAAGCCCGTGGAACTATCAAACGGAATCGTGATAGCCGGAAGCAGCACCGAGTATGACGGATGGAAAGTCCACTTCGAGCGTTCCATGGATGGAGGCAATACGTGGGACGTCGTGTACCCGCCGGCCGGGCCACGTCCAGTTCAGGCGATCCAGCCTGCGATCCTTGACCATGGTCACGGGAAGTTGCAGGCGCTCGTCCGCACGAAAAACGGCTTTGTATTCAGCACCAGGTCGCGAGATTGGGGAAAGACGTGGAGCGCTCTCTCACCGCTGGATATTCCTAACTCGAATTCCGGTCTGGACGCAGTGACCTTGACCGACGGGCGCGATCTGATCGTGACGAATCCGCTACCTTACGTCGAAGGTCGTTGGGACCGACACAGGCTGTCTGTCCTTATCTCTACCGATCATCAGACCTATCGTAGCGTGCTGGACCTCGAGAACGAGCCGAATCAGGAGTTTTCGTACCCGGCGATCATTCAATCTCCAGACGGCCTGGTTCACATCACCTACACATGGAAAAAGATTCACATCAAGCATGTCGTGCTCGATCCGAAACGAATCCATGCGCCACGTTAGACATTCATGACAGCGCCGCAAGAACGCATCGCTACGCGGCGGGCGTCGCGCTATGTTCCGAAGATGTACTGGCTGCCCGCGTAAGATCTAATGAATTTTTCCGGCATTTCCTGTTGTATGAATTCGATGAAGGTCTCGCCGGTGCAATGCATCGGAATGACGACGTCGGGATTGATTTTTTTCAGAGCCACAATGGTCTCGTGTACGTAATCGGCCTTTTGGGGCGCCAGATGAAATCCTCCAATCACCGCATGGACCTTGTCGATGCCGGACACCTCAACGGCACGCTTGACCGAATTCACGACCCCGCGATGGCTGCATGAAGTGATCACGACCAGGCCGCGATTCTTGACGTTGAAACAGGTCGCCAGTTCATGTTGAAAGTCGTCGGGCACGACCTTGGCGGTTTGCTTTGCCTCTGGAAGTTTGTCGGCAGAGCAGCCAATGCCGTCTCTGACGCCGACGGTCATGCGCGTTGGCGCCAGTACTTTTTCGAACGAGATATTCGGGATCGTGCCGGTGGTGAAGGCGTGGTCCGCCACGACACTCGGAGTGGGCGCGAAGACAATCTTTACTCCGGCGCCGAGTAGCGCATTTCGATCAAGATATCCAAAGTCTTCCACTTTGCCGACGGTCCATTCCCGGGTGCAGAAGGTCTCTTCGCCACCCACGTAGAGAGGAAGACCCGTGCGCAGCTTACCCCTGTTCTGCTTGAGAAAACCGACTAACCCGCCGAAGTGGTCGTAGTGGCCATGGCTCAGGATCAGTGCATCGACGGACCTCGGCGAGATACCGAGCATGGCAATGTTGTTGTTGAAAGTCTCCGGGGTAAAGCCGAAATCAAGCAGTATGTTTCTCGTTTCTTCGCCCCGTTTCGATTCGAGGTGCATCGCCAGGCCGAACTCTTCTAACAGCGATTTACCCGCCGGAGGCATACCAAAGCGCAGGACCTGCACCTCGCCCACGTTGAGGTTGGGTGAGATCGCCAAATGGTAGCTATCGGTGACGACTCGCACCGCGAGGCGGTCGACTTCGGGCACAGGGCTGGTCAGTGGTTCCGCATGGGCGGACGTTGTACCCCCGAGGGTGCCGGAGAGGAGAGAAGTGAACATCGCCGCCCCACACGTGCACAATATGTTGCGCCGGGAAACTCGCGACTCCTCGGAATATTGCGGCATCGCTGCCTCCTGTCGGAACCCGGGCAAACTGTCGGTTGTTCGGTGCCATCGGCTGCGTCGGCCCTACGCTCGTTGGCGGCCTTTGCGTGACTGTCGCTGAACTCCGATGGAAAAAAGAAGTGGCTCCCCAAACAGGAGCGATGCAACAATCATAGCGAGTCAGTATTCAGGCTATTGCCGCGTCGCAGTAATCACGCGAGTTCATATGTTTCCAACGGCGATCGAGCATGAACAATGCCGATGTTGCGGCGCGTAGTCGAAACTCCGCTCGCCTCGCTAAACGGTTACTTGGTACACATCGAGCGGTTAGTCGACGTTCGCTGCTAGAAGCGGTACAGGACCGACGCCATCCCGTTGAGGTCGAGTCGACGCTCGGTGATCGGACTGCCCGCGGCGTAACGCTCGAGGCGTCCCGCGACTACTGCAACGTTCGCCGACCAGTGCGGACTGATTTTGTAAGTTGCATTCACGTTGAGGTGAATATCACGCAAGCCGGAACCGGTATCGTAGCGTGGCAATCCCGATGCCGCACTTTCCTGCGGCGTGATGCCGAACAAGGTCTGCGTATAGGTCGCGTTGGCCCAGGTGAGGCCCGGACCCATCGAAATAAGCCAGTTGCCGATCGGCGCCGATACGAACAGATCGGCCATCGCCGTCAGACCCTGCCCGGTTCCCGCGATGTCCTGATAGGCCGCCACCGCGCCGGTGAACGCCCACCACGTGTAATCGCCGAAGAGCCGCAGCTTGGGTCCATAGTGCACATCGGGCAGGCCTTTGAGCCGCGCATCGTCGGACGATGATCTCGACTGGAAGTCGAAACTCACCGACATACCGAGGTGATAGTTCTCTCCATGCAGTACGTTGACGCCGAGCACATCGGGACCCTGCGAGAAAACTCGCTCCTTCCATGAAATGTCCTGCACGGGGAAGGGAAGCACCTGGAGCTGTGAGGAGCCAGGGAACTTGGGGAACACGTACATGCCGGGTCCGACCGAAATTTTCCAGTCGCTGTCCGCCTGCGGTTCATCGGCGTGCGCGACGCCCATCGTGCAGCATGCCGTGACCGCCGCGAGCGCTAAAAAACGGCGTGCAAAAGTTGTCATGTCCTGCCTCATGCTTTCCTCGCCACAGCGGCCAGTTGTCTCAGGCGCCGCGCGAGCGCCCGTGATACGACAGGCGTCGGATTGTTGCAGCACGCCGACGCCGCAGCGCTTTCGCGCATGAAGAGCGCGCATTCCCGCGCGACGACCTCACGCTCGTTGTCCGATGTGATCATGTGGTACGAGTCGTCGAGCCAGATGGTGCGTAGAAACGACGCTCCCACATTCGTCACGACGTAGCGCGCGTTGTGCGGGCTGGACGTCTCGTCGTCGATCGCATGAATGATGAGGCAGTCGGTGCTGATGCTCTTCAGCTTTTTGCGCACCGAGCCCGCTAGCCGGCTCGCTTCATGAAGCGCGGGCAGCGCAATGGATGCGGGTCCCACTTCGCTGATCTCGCCTCTCTGCATCACGCGTGCAATTTTCGAGCGCAGCGCTTCGTTGCGCAGGCCATAGGGTTCGTGCTCGCGATAACGGTAGCGCGAACGCAGTGGCGTGTAATAGGCGTAGTCGAGCAAGAATCGATACCAGGGAATCGCCCAGCCGTCGTAACTGAGCGTGATCGACAACAACAGCAACGCGCGCGCGGCCGGGCGCTGCTGAGCGACGGCGGCGGCCAGCGTCGCGCCCATGGAGAGGCCGCATACCGAAACATGTCGGTGTCGCGATGCAAGCGCGTCAAATTCCGCGACGGCTGCGGTGATCCACTGTTCCATCGGGACATGTCCCGTGTCGGCGCTGTAGCCACGAATTTCCGGCGTGTGAGTCATGAACCCTTCTTCGACCAACGCGCGCGCAAGGAACCGCAATTCCGCCGGAGAACTCGATAGGCCGTGCAAGAGCAGGACGGCGTGATCGCTGCCCTGAGCCGTGGGAAATGGAGATGTGTTCATGATCAATCTTCCGCCCGAAGGATCAGAAAGTCGCCTGACGGCGTAGTGAAGCGTTCGCACACACATTCGACTGCGCGCCAACCGTGTCCATTTGATAGAAAGCGCATGCGGTGATGACCCGGCACCAGCCGGTCGTTCACGCGCGCGAGATCATCCTGATGTACTTGTGAATGCCTGGCGCCGTAAGCGATACCCGTAAGAAACGTTTCGTCGTCGATGATTCCGGCGGCCGTGGAGGTTGCCGCGGTCGCGACAAAACTGCCAGGCGGTGCGCTCGTTGCCGGGTCGAGCGCCTTGATGAGAATGAGCGACTGGTTGTGCTGCGCGATGTGATGCAGCATGCGATGCATTTCATCGGTGGCACGACGCGCGATCAGGCGTTCGTTATCGCCGCGCAGCAGCATTTCATAGCGCGAGAGCGCGACAGACGCCAGCAGTTCGGCGCGATACTGCGCGCGTCTCAGACGCTCGACCAGCGTGATGACCAAAACCGTGATGAGCGTATACGAGACAAGCAGACGGATGTCCGATTCATCGATGATGTCGATGCGTCCGTACGGCGGGACGAACAGGTAATCCGCGAGGCAGAGTCCCGCGAGCATTACGCTCAGCGCGGGCGCGAGGCCGCAATAATATTCCACCAGCACGGCGGCGATAAGAAAGGCGGTACCCGGCATGATCGGCCCGAGCAGAGGGTGAAGCATCGTGCGAATGGCGGCGGCGGTAAAAAGTGCCGCCGCTGCGATGATCCACCGTTTGCGGCCTCGCGGAGCCCATCGTCGGGAATTTTTGACTTTCATTCGTTTTATACAGCGCGGTGACGTTGACGCATAAACCGGTGATTGTGCCAGACACTTTTGTGACATAACTCGGTATATCGGGCAAAATTTTGAAGCGGACGGTATTTCCCATCGGTGCGATGGCGGCAAACTAAACATGGCGATTGGCGCATCGTTCCGGTAATAGTCCTTGTATTAGCGCCAAAATCAATGAAGCTTACCGTGCGAGATGAAGCATGCGCCTGCTCACCTATGCCTTATGCCTGGCGATGGCCGCCTACCTGGCAGCGGCGCTCGCGCTGTATCTGATGCAGGACCGCATGCTGCTTCCGTCCACGCCCGACACGGCCGATCTGCGCTCGGTCGTGAACACGGTTAGCCATATTGAAGCGTGGAAAGCGCAAGGCGCGTACGCGGGTTATCTCGTCACGCCGACCGGGCACGAACCCCGCGGTACGTTCATCCTCTATCACGGCAACGAAGAGTCGGCGGAGACCAAGTTACCGCTTGCCGAGGTATTCGTGCGCGCCGGGTATCGCATCGTCATCGTCGAGTATCCGGGGCACGGCAAACGGCGCGGCGAGCGCGCCATGAAAGCGGCGACCGTTGCTTCGCGTGACGCTTTGTCGGCCGTACTCTCGGATTGGCGCGGGCCGGTCTATCTGGTGGGGGAATCGCTGGGCGCGGGGATGGCATCGCAAGTGGTCAAGGGCAACGAGTCAGCGATCGCGGGCGTGGTGCTAATCACGCCGTGGGATTCGCTTGCCGATGTGGCCGCTGAGAAGTATCCGATTTTCCCGGTGCGGTGGCTGCTGCACGACGGCTTTGATTCGATCGCTGCCGTATCGCGTTACCGCGGTCCACTTGTCATCGTCGGCGCGCAGCGGGACGATCTGATTCCGGTCGCGCATGCACAGCGTTTCGCGAGCGAACACGATCACGCCCGGCTCATGCTGTTGCCCAGCGCCGATCACGACAGCTGGTTCGACGCCATGACGCCGCAGGACTGGCGACGCGTTCTGCAATGGCTGAATGCCGCATGACGCGAAGCCTGATTTGACGCGCAGGGTCCTTGCGTTGATGAGGCCCGTTGGGCCGCACACTTGCTGTGTTTTAACTAGCCGACTCTGCGACGATAGTCATTTACCCTCTGGCGACGAACTTAAAGAAGCGCTCGAAGAAGTTTGGGAGACCTCACGTGGCGCGCACACGATGGTGCCGTCGCGCCCCGGAAAAATGCACTCGCACAAAGTGCAAGCGTTACGAAGTGGTCCTGCGAGGCCACAGCGCCGACACCGCAATTGCTCGGGGTTTTTAACCACTTCGCCGCATTTCAGGCCAGCATCTTCATGACTGCTTTGGCGCTTCCCTCCGGTTAGCCGAGGTCCTGCCCCGTCACCAACTGTCCGTCTTGACATGCCTCGCATGGACCACGGTTGTGGACAAAGGTTGCGAGGTCGCAAAAACCAAAGATACCCCTACCCCCTATGTTAAAATCTGGTTCATTTTTCGCCCCGCGAGGGGTGTCTGGGGAGCGTGGTGAGTCATACGGTTCAGGAAAAACAGAAACTTCTCAACCGGGTTCGCCGGATCAAGGGGCAGGTTGAAGCCATCGAGCGGGCGCTTGAAGAAGAGCATGGCTGCTCCGACGTTCTGCAGCGAATTACGAGTTGTCGCGGAGCGATAAATGGCCTGCTTGCCGTCGTGCTGGAGGACCATATCAGAAACCACCTTGTCGATGCGGATAGCGGCGAGAAGCCAGGTGACAGCGCGACCGAACAGCTCATCGAAGTTGTTCACAGCTATTTCAAGTAGAGTCAAAAATGAGTGATTTCGAAGATGCCGTGGTCCTTGCTGGGCATGACCACATTTTTCTGGGTTCAGCCCATGAACAGAACGAACGCAGGACGTGGGCGGTGATTGTGCTGTGCTCGGCCATGATGGTCGCGGAAATCGTCGGCGGCAGCGTGTTCGGTTCGCTCGCGCTCGTCGCCGATGGCCTCCACATGTCGACGCACGCGGGCGCAATGCTGATTGCGGCACTTGCTTACACGTACGCCCGCAACCATGCCACGGATTCCCGCTTCGTATTCGGTACGGGCAAGTTGGGCGACCTGGCAGGATTTACTAGCGCCATCGTGCTGGCAATGATTGCCTTGTTGATTGGCTACGAGGCGGTGTCACGCTTCCTTTCGCCGGTGCCCATCCATTTCGGTGAAGCAATTCCGATCGCGGTAGTCGGCCTGCTGGTCAACCTCGCGAGTGTCTGGCTTCTGAGCGGCGACCATCACGGCCATGGCCATGCTCACAGTCACGGGCACGGTCGTGAGCACGGTCACGACGACCATGCTCACGAAGACGACGTACAGACGGTCTTGACCGCGTCCGGCTTGTTTGACGTGTCTATCTTCGAAGACGGCGTGCCTCCAGTCTTTCGTGTTGCACCTGCGACTGTGGGCTCGCGGCTGGAAGCGGCCGGGGGAGCCATTACGACCGTACGAGCTGACGGATCGCGACAGGTGTTTGCTTTGGTAGACCGGGGTGGGTATCTGGAGTCCGAGGACCACATTCCGGAGCCGCATGCATTTAGAGCCATGGTGCGGATGGCGGGCGGCGAGTACGAAGTCGAATTCAAAGAACATGAGCATCACGACGATGTGGACCATGCGGCCGTTCGCGACCACAACATCCGGTCTACCTACATCCACGTGATAGCAGATGCAGCGGTCTCGGTGCTGGCCATTGTGGGCCTCCTGCTGGCGCGCGCATTCGGATGGCTGTGGATGGACCCGCTCGCCGGCGTGATCGGGGCGCTCGTGATTGCAAACTGGTCCTACGGACTGATGCGTGACACCGGGGCGATCCTGCTCGACGTCAACCCTGACCGGCGGATGGCGGACAACGTCCGTCAGGTGATTGAAGACGCGGGTGACAAGGTCATCGACCTCCACGTGTGGCGACTCGGCCCCGGCCATATGAGCGCTGTAGTGTCCGTTGCGACCCATGAATCGCATCGCGACTCGCGCTTCTATCATGCGGTGCTCAAGCGTTTCAAGGGCCTGTCGCATGTCACCGTGGAAGTACAACCTTCATAGCAGCTTAGGGAAATCAGGCTCGTTTGAAGGCTGAGTGGTCTATCGCAGTTGACACACCAGCCTCGCCCCCATCGTCAATTCGTCAATTGACGCTGAAGGGCGACGCCAACATCGTCTTCATCGGGCTCACCTGAATTCCGGTCGATACAGATGGCGTCCAGCGATACACCACAATGCTTGAGCCGTTGTAGTTGTCCTTCGTGACTTCATATTCGCCGGTCGAGCGTCGATACGCCCGAAGTCCGTACATCGAGTCCACGTCGTTGCCCACGTCGACCATGTTTGGATTGCTATTGGTGAGCGTGATATCGAGCTTACCGGTTGTGAGGTTAAAGGCATCGATATTCGCCACGGTATGGACGTAGCCGACAAACAGGTAATTGCCGGCGGCCGCAATGGATTTCGGATTCGCGGCAGTGAGGGTGATCACCGGGTTGGGGCTGGTTCTGTTGCCGGCCAGCCAGCCGTGATAGACCTCGACGCGCGATCCGATCGCAGTCCAGTCCGAACTGCCGGCTGCCCCCTGGGTGAGGATCATCGTGTCGCTTTCACGCAGGTAGATAATGCGCGTCAGCTGCGAGATGGTGCGTGGAAGCGGCATCGTAATCGCCGCCCCCCAGAGCGGTTTGCCGGTCGAGTCGAAACCTGTCAGCGGATAATGTGAAATGGCGTTGGTTTTGTCGAGTCCCGCCCAGATATCGCCATTGCTATCCAGGCAGAAACCATTGCGGACTTTTGCCGTCGTCGCGAAGGCCGTTCCCGGCAATGCGCCATCTGGAATCGCAATGTATCCGCTCGCCGGGTTGAAGTGGAAAAAGTAGAAGGTATCGGGGTTCTGGCTCGCGGCGACGAGTATCCGGTGGCCGCCCACGCTGGCGATCTGGGCAAAATGTTCGCCGCGCTCGTGGTCGGCGAGATTGATCCGCGGATCGGACGGGTAGGTGAATGGGTCGATTGTGTTGGCAACGAAAGTGCCGCCCACCGTACCCGAATAGATGTTCATTCCGCCGTAGAAAATCGCCCCGTCGGTGGACGGGTCCGGGGCGGCATTGCCTTCGAAGTTGACCGACTGGAGCTGCCAGCGCAGAACGCCGGTTCCGTCGTATGCGTGGATGTCGGTGCCGCCGTTGCGCCCGAGGTCCCACGACCCGCCCCATGGGTTGTTCAGAACGTAGAGGTTGCGCGCGGAATCCCTGCCGATGCCGGCGACGCGCGTAAAGCGTCTGTCGCCCACCTGTCCCTTTACACCAGTCACTGTATTGAGAAAGCCGCCTTGAACACCAAACGTTCTCGCGGCATACGGTGCGCCGGCCACGTCATAGATCTTGATGTTCATATCCGGACCCGCGTCGCCAATCCATAACTGGCCGGTGGCCGAATCAAAATATAGAGACGAGGGCCGCGCTTTCGCCGGCAACTGGATGGTGTTGCGGCGCTCACCGGTCGGACTGAACTCAACCACAGCCCCGAGGCTCTGTTGCGCAACCCAGATGTTTCCGCCCCCGTCGACCGCCAGGGCGCCCGGCCCCGCCGCGCTGATATCGCGTACCCAGACACCAGACGTCGTAAACACGCGCACGCGATTGCCCGGGAAATCGCTCGCATACAGCAGCGAGCCGGACGTCGCGAGTCCGGTGACGACATCCGCGAGGCGTTCGGTGGTCGTCTCGCTTACCGTGATGAGCAAGTCGCGCTCGCGGCTGGTGCGGTTGTATCGGCCGACTTTGCCGCTACCGTAGGTGGCGCTGATCTGCAGCGAAGCGAATAGCGAGGTCGAGTTGCCCGTGATCGCGCCGCCCTGAAACTCGCCATGCGCCCCGATCGAACCGATATTGCGGGCGTTCTGATAGATCGCAATGCCGCCTTCGTTTTCATCCCACATCGACGATGTGTAGATCACACCTTCGGGTGCGACCCACATCGAGCGGGCCACGTTGCCCACGCGGGTGGTGCCCGTGCCATGGGTGTTGGCTACCCAGCCGGTCGAGTATTGCGCATCGCAAACCGATACAGCTGCTGCGCTCAGCATTACTGCGACAAACGCGCTACAAAGTCCTTTGAGGAACATAACGGATATATGGTGCGATCGCACGCCTTGCATCATGGGCGCGCATAGTGCGGTGTTGCCAACACTGGCAAACTTGCAGTCCGGACCCTGACGATTCGAAGCCGGGCGTCGCAGCGCGCGACGTGCGACGACGAATCGGTGTGAGATGTTGTCTGAGTTAACGGCTGTGTGCGGCGCGAATTGAATGATTTTTTTACTGGATCATCATCATGGCTATGGCCAGGCGACGATTCGCACGGACCTGCTTTGGCGTATGCCAAAGGGCAGTCTGTTATCGCCGGGATGAGCCGCTTATGTGGGCCGCGTCGTTGGCCGTGCAATGCGGATTACAACAAAACGGCCCTGTCGAAAGGCCAAACGAGCAGACAGTCGCTTCTTATACTAGTTCGGCCCTGCGCCGCGTCTGCGTTACTTCCGACCTGGGTCTCATAAGTGTAATCCGCGCGACTCGGTCTCGTGATTCCGGCAAAAAAACGAGTGCATTTCCAACGGTGCCTGTAACTCCGCGCGGCGCTGAACGGCGCGCGGCGCCAGGAAACCATTTCCCGTCAGTTACCACCGCCATAGAGCGCATTCAATCGATTCAATGTGCCGTCCTTTTCGGCACGCCACAATTCCTGATAGACCTCGGCGCGGGTCTTTCCGACGTGTGCACCGCTATCGCTTCCACTCGCCAATGTGCCGCCCACTGCGTCCGACGTCATCGCAGCGTTGCTGTTGGATGCCGTGCTGGACGTATCCGCGTTTTCATTCGAATAGGCCAGTGTCATGCCTAACGTCAAGACGGCAACAGGGATCAGGGTAAGGATCTTCATCGTATTCTCCAGAGTGTCCGTGGAAATGCCCCGGCGCAGTACAACTTGCTCGACAGCGGCGCCGGACTTGGTGCCGGGTCACGAAAGGGCGTCAGACGGCCCTGAAAGAACGGCACACACAGGTATTACCGAAGGGGGACATCTTTTATTCCCATGCCGTCAGCGTTTGTGAGGTCATGGCCGTCCGGGTGGGCGAGCGCTGACCGTCACCTATGTTTCAAACTGCTTTCTATTTCTGCCGGCTGTCGAGAATACTTTTCTCCGCGCTAAAGGCAGCGATGGGAGGCGATGCATGGCAAAGAATTGACGGGACTCGCGCGCGTTGCCACACACATGCAGAAAAGGTGTCCGAATCCGTCGTCGCTTGCTTATCGGACCCTCGCATTCCCCTTCGCCTGGGTCTTTGCCATGAGCGACGTCCCGAGAGAGGTTGCGGCACCCGGCGGCGACACGGGACGTCGAGTTAGTGGACAGGTTGCGCGTAAAGGAGCGCGAATGGGGTTCCTGGATCGCGGACTGTTGACCCGAGAAGCGGGTCTATTCCGGCGCATCCTCACTGTTCGAGGAAGGCGTGCGTTCGCATGACCGCCAGGTTAACGAGACGATGTAGGTCGATTGCTAGGTGTGCGCTGCAAGATAGTCTGAGACGCGGCGAATGACTCTCATCCTTCATTTGCGTGTCCCAGTCTTGCCGCCTCCCGGACCCGTGGCGCCTAAACATTTGTCGTTACTAGAGTTGCCCAGATTTGCGAGCCGGCAAGTATTGCGCTATCTGGCTAAATGCAGGTGTCGCGCGGGCGCCTTGGCTCAGCAGGGTGGGGATTTCATCGAGGCGCAGCAGTGTCAGGCTGCCGCCGTACACAGCGCCCGTGTCCACGTTTATCACATTGTGGCTCACTTTCGGCTCAGGTGAGGGCGTGTGTCCCACGATGACAGCCGCGACTCCTTCCACCCAGCCATACGCGCCACGGTGTCCGGACCCAAACCGCTTGAGCATTCGCGCTGCGACGCGGCGCATCGACCCGAAACTTCTCTTTCCTCGCAGATTCCAGCGTGACCGGTCCCAGATCGCCTTACTGCGGATCTTCCCGTCAATACCTTCCTGCATCAGCGCTTCGACCGTTTTGGACCACGATCGCAGAGGCACATCGGCATGCACGATGCCGACCAGACCAAAGTCCGTCTCGATTTCTATCGCGTAGGGAAGGGCCGCCATATAGGCAACGATAGCGTCGATGGACCTTTCGTCTCCCGCCATGTCGAGTAACCAGCCGCCGCCATTGTTCCGAACGAAGCCGTCACTGGCGCCACAAAGACGCCAGCGTACGATCGAATCCTCATGATTGCCGCGCACCGACTGGATGTCGTACCGACGCACCACGTCGAGGACCGCTGGCGATTCGAATCCTCTGTCTATCAGGTCGCCGACGGCAAAGACCCTGTCCCGGGAACGGTCGAACTGGCTAGCCTCGAGTTCCCTTCCTAGCCGCGTAAAACATCCGTGGAGGTCACCGACCACAAAATCGCGACCAGACGTATTTTTTTTGAAGCGCCGAACGGGTACGAATGTCTGTTGCATATTTTGCCGCCAAAAAGGGATGTCCACGCTGAACTCTCGTGGGAAGTGAGCAACGATCGCAATGTTCACGCAATTTCTGAGAGCGACAGGCGCGGCTTTGTGTATCTGTTCTACTTCATATGAGCCGCGTGGGTCCACGAGTCCTGGCCGTCCTGCGCGCGAGCGTCTCGAAACGCTGCCTCGCAGAGTGCGCATCCGATAGCGTTACTCAGCCGCCGGTGTGAGACGATTTCGAGCGAAGACAGGGAGACGTGGCACAGAGCCAGTGTCCGCTGCCAATTGACCGGCAACAGTATCTGTTTGTAACGAGATGTGTACTTTAAAGAAGGCGCTATTCGGGGCGATGGATTGATTGACGTTGGCTCTGTTGGCACAGACGTGTCTGGGACACTCACACCCTCAGTCAGATTCTGCTTCCATGGTTTGTACATTTACTGTCGGTTACAAGTGCATGTCGGGTTCGCACGTCACGGCCAGCGGCCCGCCCGCGTCGGACACGCTGTTCCCAGCGTTTAGACTTGGGAGATTCGGCCACCGCCTGCATCGTCTGGAGGGATCTGGGTCTGTCGTGGTCAGGCACGCTGAGACCCAGGTGTCGAGCGCGTTCGAGTGCTATCCGCACGGGCCGGAGGTTCCCGCCTGGCGCTGATCGAGCGTTTCCCTCAAGCGTATAGCGTCACTCCTATTGGACGCTTCGGGCTGGCAATCGTCGATCGATCTTCTAAGCACACTCGCGCGCAATGACCGGCACGCATGCGCGAGCTGGCGGGCACCTGTCCAGAAATGGCCGTAACTGCTGCATGGAGGTAGATTTGCCAGTCGTACAGCCAGCACAATCAGTTGTACGACTAAGTATCAGGGCGGACAAAAAATCAGGCCTGGTTTTTTAGCGATTACGCCGACAAGTTGCTCCAGCACTATCGCACTAAAAGTGGTGGATCGTTCAACCGTTGGTCGATTTGAAGGCGCGCACAGCATGGGCCGCCGCGCTCTTCTTTCGCAGCTGCAGTTCTTCCGCGAGCAGTGTCTGGAATAGCGCCGTATTTTTTTGACCATACAGCTTGAGGAATTCTTCGATTACCTCACGAATGGCGCGTTGCTCGGTTTCGGGCGTAAGCATGCTCGCGATATGGGAGCATCCCCGAGCCAGCTCCACCAGATAAGTGCTGCGTGCAGACGATAACGTCTCTCCGCTTCTTCGGCTCCGTGGCATTGTTCCTTTTCGCTCTCATTTTTTCTGGACTTTATCGCGCGTGGAAGAAACTAGCTGCATTTTCCGCTGCTTGACGTCCTCTCATTATTCTCTATTCGATTGTAGAGGGCGATGCTGAAGGAAAGCTTAAGGGCAATCCATCGCGACTCCCGACATGAGGTGGCTAAAACCTGAGAGAACATATACCGATGGCAAATGGTATCGGCGTATCTGCGACCAGCTGACAACCTCCGTGGGCGTCGATTTGATGCTGCCGCTCGGCTTGACCACGGGGCTGACTTATCAGGGCACCTTCGGCATGAGCGATCACGCGCGAAATCACCAATTCGTGATTCGGCTATCGCTGCGATTCCGAGCCACTGGCAATTCGACTAGCGCATCGGCATTCGGCCGCATGGGTAACCAACCTCGCGTCCTGTCGGGCGTGTGGTCTTGTCTCTATCTCACGTGTCGTCGGTGATCACCTGCTCCTCGCGCGCGTATTGTGCAGGCGGCCGCCCGACGTGCCGCGTGAAGGCGACGCTGAAGGTGCTGGCGGAACTGTAGCCAACGCGTTGTGCGACCTCGGCGACAGGCTCTTTATTGCGGCGTAGCAGGTCCTTCGCGAGCGCCATGCGCCAGGTGAGCAAGTATTCCATGGGCGCCATCCCGACCGTGCGGTTGAAGCGTTCAAAGAAGGTCGAGCGCGACAGGGCGGCTTCCTTCGCGAGTTCGGCAACCGTCCACGCGCGGGTAGGGTGTTCGTGCATCACGCGGATCGCGGCCGCGAGGCGGGTATCGGACAATCCGCGAACCAGCCCCGGCGACGCAGTCGTTTCCGCCGTGGACCGCAGCGCCTCGATGAGCAGCACTTCCAGCAATCGTGACAGCACGACCTCACGCGCAGGCCGCTGCGCACGTGATTCGTCGCGTACCAGTTGCACAAGGGTGGCCAGCCGCTCTACGCCGCGGACGTGCACGATTTGCGGTAGCAGAGAGACCAGCAGCGATGCGTCGGGTGAACCGAAGCTGCAGTGGCCGACCATCATGCGCAAATCCACCCGGCCATCCGGCTCGCCGATTCCGAATTCATTGTTGCCCAGCGCGATCGGCGCGAGCGTTTCAACTCCCAACGGTGGCGGTACGAGGCTGGACATCGCGACGTCATAGGCCGCGGGAATCAGCACGAAATCTCCCGAGACGAGGTCGATGGGCTCGTGTTCGTCGATCTGCATGCGGCACGCGCCCTCGAGGATCACGTAGTAAAGCGGCTGACCGCTATCCGAGCGGCGCACGCGCCATGAGCCCGCACCGAGAACCACTTTGGAAAAACGCGCGCCCGGCTGCAGCAGCGTCACGACTTCGGCCAACGGATCGATCATCGCCGGACTCTTGCAAATGAAATTTGGATTTTAGATTGTAGCGAGTACGGTATCAGCGGTCTATCGTAAGGGCATACGTAAACCACCTCACCCCAGGAGTTCTCATGAAAACTGTTCTGATCACTGGCTGCTCTTCCGGATTCGGCCTCGAAATCGCCCGCTATTTTCTGAACCGTGACTGGCAAGTCGTGGCCACGATGCGCACGCCACGCGCTGACGTGCTGCCGCCTTCAGACCGCTTGCGCGTGCTGACGCTCGACGTCACCGATCGGGAAAGCATCCGCAAAGCTGTCGTGGCGGCCGGCCCGATCGACGTGCTCGTCAACAATGCGGGCTTTGGCGCGGCGTCTCCCGCGGAACTGATCCCGATGGCGACAGTGCGCGACATTTTCGAGACCAACACCTTCGGCACGATTGCATTGACGCAAGCGGTGCTGCCCCAGTTCCGGCAGCGTCGGGCTGGCGTCGTCGTGAATGTCACGTCGAGCGTCACGCTCAAGGCGCTGCCCCTGATCGCGGCTTATAGCGCGAGCAAGGCTGCGGTTAACGCCTTTACCGAGTCCACGGCGCTCGAAGTCGAGCCGTTCGGCGTGCGGGTCCGGCTGGTACTGCCGGGCCGGGCGCCCGACACCCGGTTCGGTGAGAACGCGCGAGCCCGCATACACGGCTTCGACCACGCGGCATACGCGGATCTCGCCGGCAAAGTCGTCGCGGGGTTGCAGGACACGTCTTCGCCGATCACCCGGGCAGCGGACGTCGCCGAAGCCGTGTGGCGCGCCGCGACGGACCCGTCGTCCCCAATGCGCATTCCGGCCGGTGCGGATGCCGAGGCATGGGCGGCGGAGGTTCGCTGACCGGGCGGGACGTCTAACGTAGCAACTACCTTTCGCGTAACGAAGCGGCCCATTTTCGACGATCACTGCTGCCCCGCGCCTTGATCAAAATTTGGAACGGCCAGCCTATCCATTGCCCAGCGTGCGCAATGCATTTGGGTCGAGAACGCGGATACGGCGGCCCTCCTTCGCAATGAGACCTCGAAGTTCTAGAGACGAAAGCACCCGTGAAACTGTCTCACGACTCACCTTTGCCATCGCGGCAATTGTCGCGTGACTTCGCGGGTCAGCGGGCGCTGCATCCAAATCAGCAGCCAGATCCAGATCGTCAACGATTACCGCAGCTACACGCGCAGCGGCGCGCGGGATCACGCCTGCTGTGGCAATGGACGAGGTGTCCAACTAAAGACGCGAGAACGCCGTTCAGCGCGATTGACACAAGAGGTTCGCAAAGTACCTGGCGCGCCAGCGTCCGGCCTATCATGGCCACCGTGCTCTCGCGATTGGCTATCACATTGATGTTACTTGGTCGGCTTGAAATGATTGGAACCGCTCCTATGGATCCACCGGCGGAAACAGTGGTGATGGGTGCTTCATCGCCTTTCTCCGGTAGCCTCGATACTCTTAGCTGCCCCGATAGGATGAGCAACAGCGGTGATTCGACCTCCCCTTGAAACGCCACATAGGCACCGCTTTTGAAGTTCACCACCCGCGCTGCGTTCGCAAGACGCTCAATTGTTTTTCCGTCCGATGTAGCGAACAGCGTCTGCTGTGCCAGACTGGCCTTCAACTCTATTATTTCATTCATTGCTTTTTGGTAACTGGCGAAAGTTACCGAATTTCAGGAGTTTGACACCGGGCACGTGTCATCCTCGTTCGCGCACTTGATCTTCCCCGACACCCACCGCCAGGCGATCGACTTGTCACGTCGCTCGCCTGCGCGGTTCGCAGTCTCGCGGTAAAAGACGATAAGAAATAGACACGGATCGATATGGAAAGACAGGATCAGCCGCAAGCCGATTGACAGGTCCAATTTGCGTCAATCCTCTGGCAGCGAAGGCGCGACTGCGCTCTGTTTCGGCTATACCCATATAAAGGCGGGCAGGGCTTCGTCATTACGTCGCCGACCGCAAACTCAGATTGCTGCCGGCGTCGAGAAGGCCGAGCTCGCTGCCGATCAGGCGAACACGGCGACAGTCAATCAGACGATGCAGGTTGAGGCGAGGGCAGATCACTGGCGCACGTATGCATGGCGGCCGTTCGTCGGGTTCTGTTTCGGGTTTGCGTGGATTGGTGCGTATTTCATCATCCCGGTGCTGCGCGGCTGGTGGCCGAACATCGCGCAGCCGAGCTTCCCGCCCGAGGCGTGGATCGCTATCGGTGGCGTGCTCGGCGTTGCAAGCTTCTTCCGGGGCAAGATGCAGGCCAATCCGACCATTTCGGCTGACAGCCGCGGTTGATGAGGGCCGGCGCGCGTGGACGCGCCGGCAATGCCTATGGCTCCTCATGCCGCCCAATAGACGAACGGCATCGATGGGCGATGGGTTGTATAACCGCTAGCAGAAGCGTGCCGTGAAGCAACCCGTCGCATGGTTCGCTGAATTGTTGCCGATGGTCGCGCGCGTTTTCCTATTGTTTGGCTGCCTGGGAGAAAGCGGCCAACGTCGCTTGTCAAAGGAGGTTCTGGGAAGTAGGAGATAAACGGCGCGGTTGAATTCAATGAATCTCCGGGCGAGACCCGAAAGAGGCTTCGGGATCTCGCGATAAAGCCGATCGTCAGGTACTCCGAGAACAGGGAGAAGGTGGCGGCCCGGTACGTAGGGAAGTAGTCCCCTGGCGGTCATCGCAGCCCTGGGCGACATTGGCGACGTGGCGACACGAAAGCGGAAGATGGTCCAGGCCCCTGGGCGCCATGGAGACTGTGGCGACATGGAGACCGATACGGGTCGCCAACCTGCGAGAGGCGTGCTGTCCGACCGGTGCCCAGCAATCTGCTGCTTCCGAAGATCGGTCCGAGAAAGACCATCAGCCGGATTATGGTGCTGTGGGGTGCAACATCGGCGGCCATGCTGTTCGTTCATTCCAAGCCAATGTTCTACGCGATGCGCTTCCTGCTCGGCGCCTTCGAAGCGGGTTTCGCGCCCGGCATGATCTTCTATCTGACCTACTGGTATGGACGCGCCCGCATGGCGCAGGTCATGGCGATCGTGATGCTCGCCGGGCCGATCGGCGGCATGCTCGGCGGCCCGCTGTCGACGTGGATCATGACGTCGTTCTCGGGCACGCACGGGTTGGACTGCTGGCAGTGGATGTTTCTCATCGAAGGGCTGCCGTGCGTGCTGTTCGGCGTGCTCGCGCTGTTCGTGCTCGACGACCGGCCCGCCGATGCGCGCTGGCTCAGCGACGATGAGGTACGCCTGCTCTCCTCCGAGATCGATTCGTCCGGATCGCATCATTCGTTCGCGCAGGTCGCGAAGGACCCGCGCGTCTATCTGCTGGCGCTGCCGTACTTCTGCTTCATCTGCGGCATCTACGCGGTGAGCTTCTGGCTGCCATCGATCATCAAGTCGGCGGGCGTCAGCGACACGATGGAGATCGGCTTGTACTCAGCAATTCCGTACGTCGCGGCGGCGATCGCCATGACGCTCGTGGGACGCAGTTCGGACCGGCGCGGCGAGCGCCGCTATCACAGCGCGGTACCGGCGCTCATCGGCTCGGCGACGCCTGGGCTCGCGACCGCGTACTCACACGTTCGACGCCGTCTATCTCGACCTGCACGGCGCAATGGTCGCCGAGCATGTCGACGATGGAGAAGGCGAAGTGCTCGCGCGCGTGCGTGAGGTAGTCGGCGGGCACGTGCCGATCGTCGCATCGGTGGATCTGCATGCGAACGTCACCGAGCGTATGCTGTGTTCAGCCGATGCGCTCGTCGCGTACCGGACGTATCCGCACGTCGACATGGCGGCAACCGGCGAGCGCGCGGCCATGCTGCTCGAACGGCTGATGGCGGGCGAGACGCTGCATCGGGCATCGCGCCGGCTGCCGTTTCTCATCCCCGTCAATGGCATGTTGCACGCTGCTGGAACCGGCGCGCAGCATGTTCGAGCGCGTTGGCGCTGCTGAGGCGGGTGACGTCTTGTCGGCTTCGTTCGCGCCGGGTTTTCCGGCGGCAGACTTCCCCGAATGCGGCCCGGTCATCTGGGCATACGGCAGTACCGCCGACGCCGCGGATACCGCCGTCGAGGCGTTTTATCGACGCATGATAGATGACGAACTCGCGTGGCGTGTCCCATTCCTCTCACCGGACGACGCCGTGCGTCAAGCAATGCAGTTGTCGGAACGTGCGACCCGTCCGGTCGTGATTGCAGACACGCAGGACAATCCCGGCGCGGGCGGCGATGCCAACACGATGGAGATGCTGCGCGCGCTCGTGCGTCACGGCGCGAAGCGGGCGGCGATCGGCCTGATCTGCGATCCGGACGCTACGGCGGCGGCGCATCGAGCGGGCCTGCACGCGCGGATCGACATCGCGCTGGGCGGACAGTCGGGCGTGCCTGGTGACCGACCGTTTACCGGGCGTTTTGAAATGATGTTCCTCTCTGATGGCCGCTGCCGCTACGACGGCCCGATGATGAACGGCATGCTCGCGGAACTTGGCCCGGTCGCGTGCCTGCGCATCGACGATGTGCTGGTCGCGGTCAGTTCCGGCAAGGCGCAAATGCTCGATCGCAATCTGTATCGCGTGGCGGGCATCCAGCCGGAAGAGATGAAAATTCTCGTCAACAAGAGTTCGGTGCATTTTCGGGCCGACTTCGAGCCAATCGCCGAAGCGGTGCTCGTCGCGAAAGCTCCCGGCCCGATGACCGCGGATCCCGCTGATCTTCCATGGACGCGTCTGGCTGCCGGAGTTCGCACGCGGCCGGGCGGAGAACCATTCCGCAGCTAGCGACATCGCAGGACGGCATGGCCGGCGAGACGCCACCGGCGCAATCTATCAGTGGCTTATCCGCTCATGTCCTAACGGCTTTCTGACAGGACGGAAGCCGATCATGAATCAATTCTCGAAGCGGTCCCTTGATCATCCGTGGCACAGGGCGTCGATTCGCTCGACACTTCACGTAATTCGTCGGCGATGATGTCGATGAGCGCCTCGGCAGCAGCGCTCAACGGTCGCCGCGGATGACTGATGCGCACGATATGGCGTACGATGCGCGGCGCGAGAATCGGATAGGCGCGCAACGCGCCTCGGCGCACCGCGCGTTCAACCGCGATGCGCGGCAGGATCGTCGCAAAGCGGGTGCTTTCGACGAGCTTCACGATCGTGCTCAACACATCGATTTCGAAGCGCGGCGCAAGCAGCACGTCCTCATGTTGCGCGGCCGTATCGAGCACGCCGCGCAGGCCGTGGCGCTTGGTGGGCAGCACGAGTTCGAGTTCGGGTAGTTGCGCGAGCTCGATCGCATGCGGCAGTTCCGGGCCGTGTTCAGCGCTGGTGACGAGCACCATTTCTTCATCGAGGAGCGGCTGCGAGTCGAGCGACAGGCGCGAGCGCGGCTTGTTGATCAGCGCGGCGTCGAGCTGGCCGCCCGACACCCAGTCGATGAAGGTCGCGGTGTAGCCGTCGGCGACGGTGACTTCGACATGCGGATAGCGCGCGTGAAAGCGCGACAGCGAATCAGCGAGCACGCTTTCCGTCACCGATGCGATCAGCCCGATCGACACGTGGCCCGTTACGATCTCGTCGCGCTGAACCATTTGCTGACGCGCATGCGCGAGATCGCGGACGATCGGCAGAAAGAGGCGGTACATCAGCCGTCCGGCGGCGGTGGGCGCCATGCCGTGCCCGCCGCGGTCGAACAGTTGTTGATGCAGTTCTTCCTCCAGTTTGGCGATCTGCATGCTGAGCGCCGGCTGCACGATGTTCAGGCGTTTGGCGGCGCGCGTCACGGAGCCGTCCTCGAACAGCGCGATGAAATAGTGGATCTGCTTCAGGTCCATGAGAGGTCCATTTGACGTCCAGACGGGGCGCTGCGGGGTGCATCACGAAAGTTAATATCCGCTGCGCGGGCCATCAGGTCACTCACGAAAGCCGGCGAAAACCGCACACCGCGTAACTATCTGAAAAGCTGAGAAAGACCCTTACTGGAAGGGTTGCCTATTGATAACCGAGCGCACGAAGGGCGTCATCGGGGCTAACACTGATATCAAAACAAATGATGAAAAGCATCAAAAAACAATATTAGAAGTTATAGCCCGTTCTCGTTACGCTTCATTCCAACTTGCTGCATATCCGCCCGACAGACTCGTTCCGGCGCCCGACGGCAAGCACCGATGGAGACGCAAATGAACTCACGCGATGCCGCAGGCAGCGGCACACCTCAATCCTCATGGGCACCGCAGAGCATCGCGCCGACGCTTCGCCACTGGCTTGAACGCCTGTCGGCAACGGGCCGCGTCGCGACCATCGATCAGCCGGTTTCGCTCCAGCACGAACTCGCGGCAGTCGCCAAACGGCTCGACGGAGAACAGGCCGCCATCTTTCTCAAGCCCGGCGGCCACGCCATTCCGGTGGTGAGCGGCTTCATGTCGAAGCGCGCGTGGATCGCCGAGGCGATGGGCGTGCCCGAGGCCGCGCTGCTCGAACGCTTTCGCGATGCGGCCGGGCATCCGCTTGCCTGGCACGAACTGCCACGCGAGGAGGCCGCGTGCCAGCAGGTCGTCCGCACGCAGGGCATCGATCTGCACGCATTGCTGCCGATCCCGACACACAGCGAGCACGACAACGGTCCCTACATCACGGCCGGGCTCGTGATTGCGCGTAATCCGCGGACCGGCATCCAGAATGTGTCGATCAACCGCATTCAGGTGCACGCCCCGGACCGCATGGCGATCCTGATGTTGCCGCGTCATCTGCTGGCGTTCTATCAGGCTGCGGAAGCGGCGGGAGACGCCCTCGACGTGGCGATCGCGATCGGCGTCGATCCGTTGACGATGCTGGCGTCGCAGGCCATTTCCCCGATCGACAGCGACGAACTGGAGATCGCCGGTGCCTTGCACGGCGCGCCGCTGCCGGTCGTCAAGTGCGCGACGAACGACGTGCGTGTACCCGCGTTTTCGGAAATCGTGATCGAGGGCCGCATCCTGCCCAAGGTGCGCGAGCCCGAAGGTCCGTTCGGCGAATTCCCGAAGTACTACAGCGCGCGCGAAGCGCGTGAGGTGATCGAGGTGACGGCAGTCACGCACCGCGAACAGCCCATTTATCACACGATTGTTCCGGCTGAAATGGAGCATCTGCTGCTCGGCGCCATTCCGCGCGAAGCGACGTTGCTGGCGCATCTGCAGCGCAGTCATCCGGGCGTGAAGGACGTGGAGTTGTCGGTGGGCGGCGTGTGCCGGTATCACCTGTGGGTCCAGTTCGACAAGAAGCGCGAAGGCGAAGCGAAGAACGTGATTTTGTGCGCGTTCGGCGCGCACTACGACATCAAGCAGGTCGTCGTCGTGGATACCGATGTGGACGTGCACGATCCCGCCGAAATCGAATGGGCGGTCGCGACGCGCTTCCAGGCGGATCGGGATCTCGTGATCGTGGCCGGCGCACAGGGCTCGCCGCTCGATCCATCGACGACCGTCGGCCAGCCCGACGATGCGCCGCCGCACATGCAGGGCGTCAGCGCCAAGATGGGTCTCGATGCGACGCGCCCGGTCGTCTATCCCGCACATGTATTCACCCGCGTGCGGATTCCGGGGCAGGACACCGTCGATCTCGACCGGCTCGTCGCCACGAACAACGCGCCGTTCGATGCCTACCTGCACAGCGACCAGTTGCGCGATGCGGTCTGAGCGAGGCACAGCCATGCAGTCAACGCAATCGCGTGAACGGATCGTCGTCGGCATTTCGGGTGCGAGTGGCGCAGTCATCGGCGTGCGGCTGCTGGCGGCCTTGGGCCGGCTCGGCACGGTTGAGACGCATCTGATCGTGTCGCCGTCGGGCGCCATTACCGCTGCGCAGGAGCTCGGTCTTACGCGTTCAGACCTCGACGGCCTCGCCGACGTCGTCCACAACGTGCGCGACATCGGCGCGGCGGTGGCGAGCGGCTCGTTTGTCACCGCGGGCATGGTGATCGCGCCGTGCTCGATGAAAACGCTGGCGAGCGTCGCCAACGGTTTCGCCGACAACCTGCTGACGCGCGCCGCGGACGTGATGCTCAAGGAGCGTCGCCGTCTCGTGCTCGTCGCACGCGAAACGCCGCTCAATCTCGCGCACCTGCGCAACATGACGCTCGCCACCGAAATGGGCGCGATCGTGATGCCGCCAGTGCCCGCGTTCTATGCGCACCCTCAAACCGTCGACGACATCGTCGATCACACGGTCGGCCGGATCATGGATCTGTTCGGGATCGAGCATCGCGAGATTGCGCGCCGCTGGAGCGGTCTTGCCAGTGAGTTCAACCGACGCGAGAACGACGAGGGCGACGACGCCCATGCAGCCGCCACGCGCGGGCAGGGAGCAATGAATTGAATCAGCGCGATACAGTTGCCGAACTGGTGGCGGATGCACGGCCCGCCGGCGAGCCCGACACGTCGGAGCGCCAGCGCCAGCGGCACGTGGGCCGTTCGATGGAACGCGTCGAAGATCCGGCGATCCTGACCGGCCGCGGACGTTACGGCGACGACATCGCCGTCAAACCCGGCACGCTGCACGCCGCGGTGTTGCGCTCGCCGCACGCCCATGCGGAACTGCGCAGCATCGACACGGACGCTGCGCTCAGACTGGCCGGCGTGCGCGCCGTGCTCACACGTGACGATCTGCCGGGCTGGTCGCGGCCGTTCGTGGTCGGCGTGAAGTCGCCCATGGAGCAGTGGGCGCTCGCGATGGACCGGGTGCGCTACGTCGGCGAACCGGTTGCCGTGGTGCTGGCCGAATCGCGTGCGCTCGCTGAAGACGCGCTCGATCTGATCAAGGTCGAGTACCAGACGCTGCCGCCGGTGACCTCGATCGAAAACGCGATCGCCGACGATGCGCCCGTTCTGCATCCGAAGGTCGGCACGAACGTGATCAGCGATCGTCACTATCGCTATGGCGAGCCCGAAGCGGCTTTCGAACGCGCGCCGCATCGCGTGACCATCGACGCGCACTATCCACGCAACACGTGTGCGCCGATCGAATGCGGCGTGGTGATCGCCGAGTATCTGTCCGGCGATGAAGGTTATGACGTCACGTCGAATTTCATGGGGCCGTTCTCGCTGCATGCGGTGATGTCGATGGCGCTGAACGTGCCGGCGAATCGTCTGCGGCACAAGGCGCCGCGCGACTCGGGCGGCAGCTTCGGCGTGAAACAGGCGGTGTTTCCGTATGTGGTGTTGATGTGCCTTGCGTCGCGCAAGGCCGGTGCGCCGGTGAAATGGGTCGAGGATCGCCTCGAACATCTGAGCGCGGCCACCTCGGCCACCGCGCGCCTGACGACGCTCGAAGCCGCCGTTGAAAGCGACGGCCGCATTACCGCGCTTTCATACGACCAGATCGAGGACTGCGGCGGCTATCTGCGTGCGCCGGAGCCTGCCACGTTCTACCGGATGCACGGCTGCCTGACGGGCGCTTACGCGATTCCGAATCTCGTCGTGCGCAACCGCGTGGCGCTCACGAATAAAACGCCGACGGGCCTCGTCCGCGGTTTCGGTGGGCCGCAGGTGTATTTCGCGCTTGAACGTCTGATGCAGCGCATCGCGATCGAACTGAAGCTCGAGGTGCTCGACGTGTATCGCCGCAACTTCGTCGCCGCCGATGCGTTCCCGTATCGCGCCGCAGCGGGTGCGCTGCTCGATTCCGGCAACTATCAGGAAGCGCTGCGCCGCTCGCTCGCCGAAGGCGGCTACGACGAACTCGTCGCGCGCCGCGATGCGGCGCGCCGCGCAGGACGTCTGTATGGCATCGGCTTTGCGGCGATCGTTGAACCGTCCGTGTCGAACATGGGCTACATCACGACCGTGATGCCCGCCGAGGCGCGCAAGAAAGCCGGCCCGAAGAGCGGCGCCATCGCGAGCGCGACAGTCAGCGTCGATCTGCTCGGCGGCGTGGTGGTGACGATTGCATCGACGCCGGCGGGACAGGGGCATATGACGGTCTGCGCGCAGGTTGTCGCCGATGTGCTGGGTTTGAATCCGCACGACATCGTCGTCAACGTCGAGTTCGACACGCACAAGGACGCGTGGTCAGTGGCGGCGGGTAACTATTCGAGTCGTTTTGCCGGTGCGGTGGCCGGCACGGTGCATCTGGCAGCGATGCGTGTGCGCGACAAGGTGGCCCGCATCGTCGCGAAGCAAGCGGGTTGTGCGCCCGAGGACATCTGTTTCGAAGACGGCCGCGTCTTTGCGAAGGGCAAGGAAGACCGCGCGCTGCCGTTTGGCCGCGTCGCGAGCAATGCGCCGCACTGGGCGCCCGCGCTGTTGCCCGAGGGCGAAGAGCCGGGCCTGCGCGAGACGGTGTTCTGGACGCCGCCGCACATGGACGCGCCCGACGAGCAGGATCGCATCAACACATCGGCGGCCTACGGTTTCGCGTTCGACATGTGCGCGGTCGAAGTGGACCGCGCAACCGGCCGGGTGCGCATCGACCGCTATGTGACCGCACACGACGCCGGCACGCTGCTCAATCCGGCACTCGCCGACGGCCAGATTCGCGGCGCGTTCGCGCAGGGCCTGGGCGCGGCACTGATGGAAGAGTTCCGCTACGGCGCGGACGGCAGTTTCCAGTCGGGCACGCTCGCCGACTACCTGATGCCAACCTCGTGCGAAGTGCCTGATCCGATGATCGTGCATCTGGAAACGCCGTCGCCGTTCACGCCGCTCGGTGCGAAGGGGCTCGGCGAAGGCAACAACATGAGCACGCCGCCGTGCATCGCAAACGCAGTGGCCGATGCACTCGGCGTCGAGGATATCCGCTTGCCGCTCACGCCTGCGAAGGTGATGCACCTGATCGGCATTGACGATCCGCCGCCTTCGCGTCCCGAGTTACTTGAAGCGGCTGCGGCCGCCGCGTCGAACAAGGCGCTTGCAGGCGGCAAGGCGCTGACGGCGCGGGGCACTGTCGATCTCGACGCCACACCCGAAGCGATCTTTGCGGTGCTGTTGGACCCGCAGGCGCTCGCGAAGGTCATTCCAGGCTGCCACGCGCTCGAAGCGACCGGACCGAACCAGTATCGCGCCGATGTGACGGTCGGCGTCGGCATGATCAAGGCGCGCTTCGAAGCGCGGATCGGGTTGTCGGATATCGACGCGCCGCATCGTCTGCGCCTCGCGGGCGCCGGCAGTTCGCCGCTTGGCACCGCGCGTGGCGAAGGACTCGTGGAACTGACGCCCACGGAGCACGGCACGCGGCTGTCGTACGACTATGAAGCGCAGGTGTCGGGCAAGGTTGCGGCAGTCGGCGGGCGGATGCTCGAAGGCGCGGCGAAGGTCGTGCTGCGGCAACTGTTCGAATCACTGGGCCGGCAAGCATCAGGCAAGCCCGTCGACGAAGGCCGCGCGCAAGGCTCGTGGCTCTCGCGCTTCCTCGCAATCTTCAGGAGCAGAACATGAAGCCGGCGCCGTTCGATTATCTGCGCGCGACGAGTACGGAACATGCGCTCGAAGCGCTCGCGCATGGCGGCGAAGACGCACGCGTGCTGGCCGGCGGCCAGTCGCTGATGGCGGTGCTGAACATGCGCCTCGCGCAACCGCGCTGGCTCGTCGATATTTCCCGCACCGACGAGTTGAATACGGTGCGTGTCGACAACGAGGCGGGGCAGCTCGTTATCGGTGCGGCGGCAACGCAGGGCAGCGTCGAGTGGCGCCCGTCTCTGCGCGACGAAGTGCCGTTGCTCGCTCTCGCGTTCCCGCACATTTCCCATTTTCAGATCCGCAATCGCGGGACCGTGTGCGGCTCGATCGCTCACGCGGATCCGAGCGCCGAGTTGCCTCTCGCGTTGGCAGCCCTTGGCGGCGATGTGCTGCTGCGCTCGACAAAGCGCAGGCGCGTGCTCGCCGCCGAGGACTTTTTTCAGGGGATGTTGATGACGGCGCGCGAGCCGGACGAACTTGTCGAGGCCGTGCGGTTTCCGCTGAAAAAGCCGGGCGAGCGCTATGGCTTTGCGGAATTCTCCGCCCGTCATGGCGATTTCGCCCTCGTGTCGTGCGCGGCGGTGGTGACGGATAAGGCGATCCAGATCGCTGTGGGCGGCGTCGCCGACCGGCCGGTGGTGGAGCGCTGGCCGCGTCTGCAGGGCGACGACTTGCGTACTGCATTGAACGATTTGAGCTGGAAGCTGGGCGCGCAGGACGACGCGCATGTCAGTGCGACATATCGCCGGCATCTGGTCCGGCAACTGGGATGGCGCGTGATAGAGGAGGCGATGTGAGCAAGACCCCGAAGACCCCTGTTAATACGATGCCGCATGGCATACAACCGCGCGGCGAACGGCAGCGAATCACCGTGACGCTCAACGGCCGCGAACGAAGCGGCTATTGCGAGCCGCGCGATCTGCTGTCCGATCTTCTGCGGCACGAGCTGGGCGCAACCGGCACGCACGTCGGATGCGAACACGGCGTGTGCGGCGCCTGCACGGTTCATATCGACGGTGTGGCGGGACGTTCGTGCCTGATGCTCGCATTGCAGGCGGACGGCCGCCGCATCGATACGGTAGAAGGCCTCGCACCCGACCAGACGCTCGGCGACCTTCAGCAGGCGTTCCAGCGTCATCACGCGCTGCAGTGCGGCTTTTGCACCGCCGGCATTCTGATGTCGTGCGCCGACTATCTGAAGCGCGTGCCGGATCTAGACGAGGCGCAGGTGCGCGACATGCTGTCGGGCCATCTGTGCCGCTGTACGGGCTATACGCCGATCGTCGCCGCCGTGCTCGATGTGGCGGCGCGCCGGCGCCAGGCGCAGGAAGAGAAGGAGACGAGCGATGCTTGATCTCGGCCGAACCTTTCTGCAAAGCGTGGAGCGCAGCCCGAACGCGCTGGCGCTCGTCGATGGTGAACTGACGCTCACGTATGCGCAGTGGCACCGGATCATCCTTAACGTTGCGGACGGTCTGCACGAACTCGGTCTCGCACACGGCGACCGTTTGCTCGTCGTGCTGCAAAACCGCTGGGAAATGGCGACGCTGCACTGGGCGTGCCAGTTCGCCGGCGTGGCGATCGTGCCGCTGAACTGGCGGGCGAAACCCGATGAGCTCGATTACTGCGTGACCGATGCGGGCGTCAAAGCCATCGTGTACGAGCCGGTTTGCGCCGAAGCCGTCACGCAAAGCGCCGCCGCCAAGGCCGTTGCGCGCATTGCGCTGGACGATGCGGCGGGCGCGTCGAGTTCGTTCGATGCACTGCTGCGCGAGCGCCGGCGCGAAGGCGCAGTTGTTGCCGCGGTCACCCCGCAGGCCACCGCGGAAGACTGCTCGCTGATCCTCTATACGTCGGGCACCACGGGCAAGGCGAAGGGCGTGCCGCGCCGGCATCGCCACGAACGCGCCGCCGCGCTCGCGCATGTCGCACAGAACCTCTATCGCCACGGCGAACGCACGCTCGGCGTGATGCCGCTCTATCACACGATGGGCGTGCGCTCGCTGCTGGCGATGGCGCTCGTCGACGGGCTGTTCGTCTGCGTGCGCCGCTGGAACGCGACCCTTGCGCTCGATTCCATCCACACGTACCGGCTGACGTGTCTGTATCTGGTGCCCACGCTCTATCACGATCTGCTGGCCGCACCGGAGTTCGCGCGCACCGACAAAAGTTCGGTGACGAAACTCGGCTTTGCCGGCGCGCCGATGAACGACGGTTTGCTGAAGCGTCTTTCCGCTGCTTTCAAGCCGGAACTGTTCGTCAATCACTACGGCTCGTCCGAGGTCTACACGTTCAGTATCGATCAGGACGCGACGCTGAAACCCGGCAGCGCGGGCCGCGCCGGCATCAATACGCGGCTGCGCGTCGTGAAGCTCGACGCGACGTCGCCCGACGAACTCGCGCAAACCGGCGAAGAAGGCCAGATCATCGCGGACCTGCTCGGCGACGAGTCGTTCGAAGGCTACTGGAACCGGCCGGACGCGAACGCGAAGTCGTTGCGCGACGGCTGGTATTTCACCGGCGACACCGGCTACTTCGATAACGACGGCGATCTCTTCGTGTCGGGCCGCGTCGACGACATGATCATCAGCGGCGGCGAGAACATCTCGCCAGTCGATATCGAATCGGTGTTGTCGCTGCATCCGGCGGTGGACGAAGTGGCCGTCGCTGGCGTGAAAGACGAGCGCTGGGGGCAGCGTGTTGTCGCTTTCATCAAGCGGACCCAATACGTCGAAGCCGGGGCGCTCGACGACTTTTGCCGGACCTCCGATCTCGTCAACTTCAAGCGCCCGCGCGAATACGTGTTTGTCGACGACATTCCGAAATCGCCGGTCGGCAAGATCCTGCGCCGCAAGCTTTCTGCGGGCGAGTACGAACCGGAGCACGACGCCGCACAACCTGACCGAACCACAAAAGGAGTATCACATGACTGACCTGACTCATCGCGGCCAGACGCTGCTGCAGGAACTCGACGGCTTCTCGATCGAAATCGACGCCGCGCGCGAACGCGCCGACATCATCCTGCACCGCCCGCCGTTCAACGTGATCTCGATGCATGCACGCGACCAGCTGCGCGCCGCATTCGAAGCACTCGACGAGGACGACCGCGTCCGCGTGATCGTGCTGCGTGCGAAAGGCGAGCACTTCTCGAGCGGCGGCGACATCAAGGGTTTTCTCGAAGCGTCGCCGGAACTCGTGTCGAAGCTGGCGTGGAATGTCGCCGCGCCCGCGCGGTGCTCGAAGCCGGTGATCGCGGCCAATCGCGGCTTCTGCTTCGGCGTCGGCTTCGAACTGTCGCTCGCCTGTGATTTCCGCATCGCGACCGACACCAGCTTCTACGCGCTGCCGGAACAGAAGCTCGGCCAGATTCCGGGTTCGGGCGGCTCGGCGCGTCTGCAGAAGATGGTCGGCGTCGGCCGCACGAAGGACATCGTGATGCGCTCGCGCCGCATTCCGGGCAAGCAGGCGTATGACTGGGGCATCGTGGTCGACTGCGTGCCCGATGCGGAGCTCGAAGCCGCGACCGATGCACTCGTCGACGAGTTGCGCGCCTTCTCGCCGCTCGCTCAGCGCACGGCTAAGAAGCTGCTGAATGACACCGAAGACGCGCCGCTTTCGATCGCGATCGAACTGGAAGGACATTGCTATAGCCGGCTGCGCAGTTCGGACGATTTCCGTGAAGGCGTCGAGGCGTTTCATGGCAAGCGCAAGCCCGTGTTTCGCGGCAGCTGATAGCAGCGCATAGATCGAGCAATTCAGGAGACAGGCATGGAGCGGGTAAGCGCGCGTTTCGATTATGTGATCGTCGGCGGCGGGTCGGCAGGATGCGTGCTCGCGCATCGGCTGTCGGCCGTGCCGTCGGTGAGCGTCGCATTGATCGAGGCGGGCGCGGATACGCCGCCTGGCGCGGTGCCGGAGGCGATCCTCGACAGCTACCCGATGCCTGTTTTCTGCGGGGAGACCTGGATCTGGCCTGAGCTCAAGGCGAAGGCTACGCGGAACTCCGCGGCTAAAGTGTATGAGCAGGGCCGCGTGATGGGTGGCGGTTCGAGCATCAACGTGCAGTCGGCCAATCGCGGCCTGCCGCGCGACTACGACGACTGGGCCGCGAGCGGTGCGGCAGGCTGGGCGTGGGATGACGTGCTGCCGTATTTCCGCAAGCTCGAGAGCGACGTCGACTTTCCATACGGTTCGCTGCACGGCGCGGATGGGCCGGTGCCGATCCGGCGCATTATGCCGCAGCAGTGGCCGCCATTTTGCAACGCGTTCGCCCACGGATTGCGCAGCAACGGCTTCGCGGCGTTGCAGGACCAGAACGCGCAGTTCGGCGACGGTTATTTTCCCGGCGCGTTTTCGAATCGCGACGACCGGCGCGTATCGACCGCGGTCGCCTATCTCGATGCAGAAACACGCAAGCGGCCGAACCTGCATATCTTTTCGAACCTGCGCGTCGAGCGCATCGTGATGGAAGGGGTGGCCGCACGCGGCGTGGTTGCCGTTTCGCCGCACGGCGAGCGTCTGCGTTTCGAGGCGCGGGAAACGATCGTGTGCGCCGGCGCGTTGCAGTCGCCGGCTCTGCTGATGCGAGCGGGTGTGGGCGACGCGAGCGAACTGCGCGCACTCGGCATCGAGCGTGTGCTCGATCTGCCGGGCGTCGGGCGGAATCTGCAGGACCATCCGTCGTTGACGTTCTGTCATTTTCTCGAGCCGCGCTTTCGCATGCCGCTCACGCGGCGCCGCGCCAGCATGACGGCCGCGCGATTCACCTCGGGCGTCGCGGATTGCGAGGCGTCCGATCTGTATCTGTCGAGCGCGACGCGCGCTGCGTGGCATGCACTCGGTAGCCGGCTGGGCCTGTTTTTCCTGTGGTGCAACCGTCCGTATTCGCGCGGCCGCGTGCAGCTCGTTTCGAGCGATCCGTTCGCCGCACCGCAGGTCGATCTCAATCTGCTCGATGACGAACGCGATGTCGCACGGCTCGCCGCGGGCGTGCGCGTGTTGGCGCGGGTGGTCGCGGCCTCGGGCCTGAGCGAGGATCTGCGCGACTTTTTCCCCGCCGCTTTTTCGCCGCGCGTGAAGGCGTTAAGCCGCGTGAGCAAAACCAATGCGGCGATCACGTCGCTGCTGGGACTGCTGCTCGATACACCCGCGCCGATTCGCCACGCGTTGATCGAACGCTTCGCCACGCGCGGCGTGCAGATGTCGTCGGTACTCGCCAACGAGCGCGCATTGAACGACTTCATTCGCGCGAACGTGTTTGGCGTCTGGCATGCGAGCGGTACTTGCCGGATGGGCGACGCGCGCGAGCGCAGCGCCGTGACGGATACCGAAGGGCGAGTGCATGGCGCACATGGGCTACGGGTGGTCGATGCTTCGCTGATGCCGCGTCTGCCGTCCGCCAACACCAACATTCCGACCATCATGATCGCCGAGAAGATCGCCGACGCGATGCTCGGCAGGACGCAGTTTGCAGCGCGAGACCAGCGCGGTCTGGCGCGCCTGACGTCATAACGATTTTCGTCAACGCAACAAGAGCGCGCCGTGCCTTTCACGAGGCCGAAGCGCGTCGCACATCGGGTGAGTTCACATCTGGACCAGCCCGGTAATAACTTAGGAGATGATGATGTCCGTTGCAGCGCAAAGTGGCGCCGCCGTGCCCGCAATCAACAGGCGGCAGGTGATGGGCGCAGTGGTAGCCTCGTGTTTGGGGTGGGCACTCGATCTGTTCGATCTGTTCGTCCTGTTGTTCGTCGCACCGGTGGTCGGCCGGTTGTTCTTCCCCTCCGAACACGCGATGCTGTCGCTCGCCGCGGTGTATGCGTCGTTTGCCGTCACGCTGCTGATGCGGCCGCTCGGATCCGCGTTGTTCGGCTCATATGCGGACCGGCGCGGCCGCAAAGGCGCGATGATTCTCGCGGTGGTGGGTGTCGGTCTGTCGACGGCGGCGTTCGGTCTGCTGCCTACCGTTGCACAGGTGGGCGTGATCGCGCCGGTGCTCTTTCTGCTGCTGCGTCTCGTGCAGGGCGTATTCGTCGGCGGCGTGGTGGCGTCGACGCACACGATCGGCACGGAATCCGTTGCGCTGAAGTATCGCGGCGCGGTGTCGGGGTTGATCGGCGGCGGCGGGGCGGGCCTTGGTGCGCTGCTCGCTTCGCTGACGTATCTCGCGATGTCGTCGCTGTTTCCCGGCGACCTGTTCGACGTGTGGGGCTGGCGCTGCATGTTCTTCACCGGGATCATCAGCTCGGTGCTCGGACTCTTCGTCTTCAACAGTCTCGAGGAATCGCCGCTGTGGAAGAAGCTCGCCGCGGAAAAGGCCGTGCGTGCCGCCGCCGACAAGACGCGTAACGCGCCGGTCGAGGTGGTCCGTTCGCCGATCCGCACGCTGTTCTCGCGCGACTATCGTTCGATCCTGTTCGTCAACCTGCTGCTGACGATCGGCGGCGGCAGCGGTTATTACCTGACCTCGGGCTATCTGCCGACCTTCCTCAAGGTCGTCAATCACGCACCGAACGGGACGGCTGCTGCGATCCTTATGTTGTGCAGCGTGGCCGTGGTAATCGCATCGGTCGCGGCCGGTCACCTGAGCACGTTCATCGGCCGCAAACGGACCTTCATCCTGCTCGGCGCAATCCGTCTGTTTGCATTGCCCGCACTGTTCCTGCTCTTGCCGACGGCGCAGACCATCACGATGGTCGGTGTCTACGCGGTCATCCTCAGTGCGCTCGGCAGCGCCGGCTATGCGCCGATCCTGATCTTCCTGAACGAGCGGTTTCCGACGGCGATCCGCGCGACCGGCACGGGTCTGTCGTGGAATATCGGCTTTGCGATCGGCGGGATGATGCCCACGCTCGTCTCGCTGATCGCGAAGACGCCGCTCGATCTGCCGATGACGCTTGCCGTGTTCGTCGGCGCGATCAGCGTGATCTTTCTCATCGGCGCGTTCGTCGTGCCTGAGACGCTCGGCAAGCTCGACAACACGCCGGTGCGCGACCCCCATTGATCGCGCGCGACAGGCAGGCTCGCGTCGCGCCGTTCGCTACCCGCAGCGATGCGCCTGGCGACGCGCGCCAGCCGGCGTAAAGCCGGCGCCAGCGAAGCGGCTCACGCCTCGTTGCCGTCGGCTGGATCGGGGTCCGCGATCTCGATCCCCGTGGTGACGCGGCGGATCTGATCGGCGATGATGTCGATGAGCTCGGTCGTGGCAGGACCGATCGGCCGCTTCGGATGGCTCACGCAAACAATGTGACGCACGATGCGCGGCGCCGAAATCGGCGTCGCGCGCAGCCGGCCGTCGTCGACCTTCCGCTGCACGACCACGCGCGGCATGATCGTCGCGATGCTGCTTTGTTCGACAAATTGCACGATCGTGGTAAGCAGGTCGATCTCGAACTGCGGCTTGATCACGATGTCGGCGTTCAGCAGTGCGGCGTCGAGCGCGCCGCGCAGGCCGTTGCGGCGCGTCGGAAGCACGAGCTCGAGCTTCGTCAGCGCGGATGCCGTAATGGTGTCGGGCAGCGCCGGGCCGTGTTCCGCGCTCGTGACGAGCACCATCTCTTCGACGACTAGTGGCGACGTATCGAGCGACAGCCGCCCGCGGGGCCGGTTGATGATAGCCGCGTCTAGCCGGCCCGCTTCCACCGCGTCGATCAGTTGCGCGCTGAAACCATCGGCCACCGACACCTCGACATGCGGATAGACCGCGTTGAATAGCGCGAGCGATTCCGGCAGGACGCTCTGCGCTTCCGACGCCACCATCCCGAGCGAGATACGCCCGGCGACGATCACGTCGTGCCGGCTGAGCTGCTCGCGCGCGTGCTCGATGTCACGCATGATCGGCATGTAGAGGCGGTACATCTGCCGCGCGGCGTCGGTGGGCGTCATGCCATGCGGGCCGCGCTCGAAGAGCCGGCTGTTCAGTTCCGTTTCGAGCTTTGCGATCTGCATGCTGAGCGCGGGCTGCACGATATTGAGCCGCTTGGCGGCGCGTGTTACGGAGCCATCTTCGAACAGCGCGATGAAATATTGAATCTGCTTTAGATCCATGAGCCGGGAGGTGAGGAAGCGATGGCCAGACATCGAGTGTAACGACATCGGGGTGCGGGGGGCAAAGGCGAACCTGATTTCAGGTTGAAGGAAACACAGAGGTTCATCGAGATGCGTGAGCTTGATAACGCGACATAGCATGGTTGCTCGCGCTTGAGAATTCGTTAGAAAGACGCCGAATGGGGCGCGGACGCGCTCAGTCGCGGCCAGCGAGTCTTGCTGAGTTGCGGACGGCATCTTGGCCTCGCCGCTGGCTGGGACGAGGCGCTTGACATGCTCGCTAAAGAAATCACCCGGCAGAAGCGCGTTCACGGTCCCGGTTCGATTACCTTTCCGCTGTCGTCCCACCATCAGTGGGGCAACGTGGGCTACTACCTCAGCGCGCTGACGCGATTTGCCAACCTGATCGGCTTTACCCGGGTCGCCGCAAATCCGGACAGTTGGGAAGGCTGGTATTGGGGTGCCATGCATCATTTCGGCAACTCGATGCGCATCGGCGTGCCATCCGGCTATGGCGGCGTCGAGGATTGCCTCCAGGAAGCGGAGATGATCGTCTTCTGGTCCTGCGATCCGGAAAGCACCAACGGGGCCTATGCGGGATTCGAGGGGACGCCGCGGCGCCTGTGGGCGAAGGAGCCCGGCATGGAGTTCGTTCATTCCAGACGATTGCCTTGTACGGGCATGCCTTCACGATGTCTTTCCGGCCTCGCGCCTTGTCCGGGTCGATAATGACGATGCCGTCGACGCCCATCTGCTCGACCAGGGTTGGCCTCAGCCTCGTTGCCAGCAGTCATGCCCCACCGACGTCTTCGAGACGGTCAAACTGGATGACGCCGCGATGGACGAGAAGGCCCGGCGCGAGGGCCTCAAGGGATTGCGGCCCAACCTGGGCACGAAGCCGCGCTTCTGGTACAGCGGCCTTGAGCGCTGGGAAAGCTGCTTTATCGGCGGTAGCGTCAGCGCTCGCATGGGAGACGTGATCGAGTGCGTCACGGATGCGGCGGTGACCCTGTACGTCGGCAACCAGAAGCAGGCCGAAACCGTCACGGACGGCTTCGGCGATTTCCGCTTCAGCGGCCTGGCGAAGGGCAGCGGCATCTACCGGGTCGAGATCCGTCATGATCTCGGCAACGCTTCGCGCGAATGCGAGCTCGGCGAAAGTGTCTATCTGGGCGAGGTCAGCCTCGCCCGGCCGACCAGCGGCTCGCAGGTCGCGCGAACATGAGCACCGCCGCGAAGCTGCTTTGCCCGGACATAACCGCACCGTGTCGGATGACGTAGAAGGTCAGGCTTGCGCCCCAGTTGCCGGATGCCCGCGGATTGGGCCTGCGGATCAGATCAGGCACTCATCAATCGCAGCTGAGCGTGGCATCCGGCCCTTGCCTGTGCCTGCCGCGGCGCATCACTGGATAGGCGGCACCACCTCGACCGCGGTACGCATCGTCTCGGTCGGGAAACCCTTTGTTGAGCGCAAGCGGATCCGGTGCCGGCCAAGGGTCGGCCAATCGTAGTCGAATTCCATGGTGTCCTCGCATGGTCCGTTGGGGGCGTGGTGAAGGTAGGATGGGGTGACCCGAATTCAAGAGCAGAAAGTCGCAATCTCCCCTTGAAATTTTCGCCCGAAATCCTATCTTGAATTCCGCTCAGGCAGTCGCGCCAGCAGTCCGGCGCGCTGCGTGTTTCGATTTGTTTGCCCGCAGCACGGCAGACGGACTGGAGCGCGTAGGCCGGTTCGTCTTCCTGCTGGTTGAAGGAGGAAATGACCATGAGCGATCTCTACTTCGGGACCGATCTGTTCAGCGAGTTCGACCGTCTGCAACGGCAGATGGCGAGCCTCTTCGGCGGTTTCCCGTCAAGCATCCGTTCCGGGCGCTTTGGCGCCTTCCCGCAGATCAACATCGGCTCGACCGACGACTCGATTGAAATCGTCGCGTTCGCGCCGGGTGTCGATCCGGCAAAACTCGACGTTTCGATCGACAAGGGTCTGCTGACCATCAGCGGCGAGCGCGGACCCGCACAGCTGGAAGTGGGCGACGACACCCGTACCTATGCACAGGAGCGGTTCGTCGGCGCTTTCCGGCGCGTCATCGAACTGCCCCAGCACGCGGATCCCGACAAGGTTACGGCGCAGTACACCAATGGCTGCCTGACCGTGAGCGTCGGCAAGCGAGAGACGTCAAAGCCGCGGGCTATCACCGTTCAATAAAACCCGTCGCCGAACCGAGGAGGGCATCATGAACGACACAACGGAACTTGCCAGGAAAGATGAAACGGCGGTGGGCCGCCGCCAGGACGACCCGTCGCAACGCCGGGTCACCATAACGCCGCCCGTGGACATCTTCGAGGACAGCCAGGGCATTACCCTGTGGGCGGACCTGCCCGGCGTTACAAGGGACCGCCTCGAGGTGAACGTACACGATGGCAACCTGTACATCGAGGCCGAGGCGGTGGTTCCCACACCGGCGGGGCTGCGGTTGCAGCATGCGGAGATCCGCCAGCCTCACTTCGCGCGGGCGTTCGCTCTCGGGGCCGACTTCGACACGTCGAAAATCGATGCAAACCTCAAGGACGGCGTGCTGAAGCTGTCGATACCGCGGCGCGACGAGGCGCGACCGCGTCGGATCGAGGTGCGCACGACCTGAAGCATGCAGGCGGACAGCAACGACAGGAGAACATAGGTGGCGGCCGTTCAGCCGCCACCTTCCACCCGCGGAGGCCCGCATGCAGAACGTCGTACAGGAATGCTCGCGCGGATACACGGTCAGGACCGAACGCAACGGTCGTTTCCTGACCGCCTGACCGCCTGACCGCTGCTGCGGATCGCGAGGTCGCCATGGCGTTGTTCCCGGTTCGCTGGCCGAAAATCCCGCGGCTTCGTCGCATGACTGGATCCGGTTCTTCCGCCAGACCGTAGAGGAGGATACGATGAACACCGACCTCAAAAAGTGGAACCCCTTCAAGTTCCTTCGCGGGGCAACTCGCAAGTCTGATTCAGACGGTGCGGAAAGCCCGCCAACGAGTGAGCAATGGCGTGCCGCCTGGCCCGACATTCCGCGACTGTTCTCACGCGAACCGTGGCGCGCAGTGGAGGAATTCTTTCTGGATCCGTTTGCAGGCCGTGGCGCGCTCGAACGATGGTTTGGCGACTTCAGTTCATCGCGCTTCCAGCCGCGCATCGACGTGGTCGACGAAGGGCGGGTGCTGCGCGTGACGGCCGAATTGCCCGGAATGGAGCGCGAAGACCTGAACGTGAGCGTCGAGGACGGGGCGATCGTGCTGCGCGGCGAGAAAAAGCAGGATGTGCGCAGCGAGGAAAATGGCTGCTACCGGCTGGAACGCGCGCATGGAAGCTTTGTCCGCACGATCCCGATGCCCGAAGACGCCGATCCCAATCACGCCCTGGCAAAGTTTGACAACGGCGTGCTCACGTTGACCGTACCGAAACTGGAGCCCGCGCGGTCCGCGAGTCGCACGATCGACATCGGGTAGGACAGGCACGCAAAAAGTGCAACTTGCGTACCGAGTCGGACGGACCGGGCCGTTAGCTCAGCTGGTAGAGCAGCGGACTTTTAATCCGTTGGTCACTGGTTCGAATCCAGTACGGCCCACATCGAACTGAGAAATCCGGCGCCGCTCGACAAATGTGCTCCGCGCCTCCTCATTGGATGCGGCGACCGGCAGGACCGATCGACAGCGGGGTCGCTAGTTTCATCAAGGCAGTCAACCGGCTACCGTCTGCGGTGTCCGATTCGAGAAAAACAAGGCGCATCGCGGAGTTGCAGCTTCATTTTCGCCCGACGCGGCACCAAGACCTACGATGGATGTCGTCTATCGTCGCTCTGACTTTGATGACCGGTGCGTCAAGTCGAATGGCTTCGTGACGACTGCAACTCCACGCTCAGAAATCCGTATCCAGCTTCAGCTTTTTCTGCATATCCAGTCCTGAGTATTGCGGAGCTCTCGGTCTGCAAATAATTCAATTAGAGCGTCGAAAAGCTGCCGTTTCGTTTATTCAGCGGCGCCGAGCGTATAGCTTGGCACCTTGGATTGACGGGTCCATGTGGCTTGCGCGACCTTGCCGACCGAGAGCGCAAAAATCGGCTTTGTAAGCACGCGCTGCGGACGCTCGCAAAGGGTTGCCCGTGATCGAAAGTCGTCACCGCGCCTTATGCGGAAGATCTACGCGTCCGAATCGCGCGACTCTGCGAATCGCATGGCGCGACCCGCATTCGGGTCGAGAGCCGGTGACATACTCGATCGACGGTTTATCAGGCGTCCACAAGCAGTGGGCTCAGATTAAAACTGATCCCGGCAGAGGTCGCCTTATTTTGCAGAGAACTTACGACACTCCTCGGTCGCCAGGAATGACCTTTGCGGGAAGGGTTCAGGTTGTCGTGTTTAATTCATAGCCGAGGCAGGCAGTACCGAGTGCGCTGCTCACACGTCCCGCCGGGCGAAGCGCAGCCGCAGTCCCCGGCATCGCCTGCCAAATGCCGAATTTCAACTGAATTGTGCAAACTTTTAGTTTATGACCGATCTCTGGCAGACGATGTTCGAAGGTGACGGTGAAGTTCGCGCACTGCTGAGGCGACTTGACTGGAGCGCGTCGCCGCTGGGCCATCCTTCAGCCTGGCCGGTGCCGCTGACCACGGCAGTCAGCATGGTGCTCAGTTCAGCGTTCCCGATGTTCGTCGCGTGGGGACCCGACCTCGGCTTTCTTTACAACGACGCCTACGCAGTCATTATGGCTGCGAAGCACCCGGACGCGCTGGGGGGGCGGTTTCAGCAGATATGGACCGAGATCTGGCCGGACATTGCTCCCATCATCGACCGCGCCCTGTCGAACAGGTCGGCGTATTTCGAGGACCTGCCGCTCACCGTAGTGCGGCGCGGCTATCCTGAACAATGTTTCTTCACGTTCTCCTATTCGCCGCTGCATAACAGCGACGGCCAGGTGGGTGGCATGTACTGCACCGTGATAGAAACGACCGGCCGGGTAATGGCAGAGCGGCGTGCGGCGTTTGAGTTGAAGGTGTCAGACGCATTGCGCCCGCTTACCTCGCCTGAAGACGTCGTCACCCGCGCGAGCGCGCTTCTCGGCGAGCAGCTGAATCTGGCCCGAGTAGTCTTCGGCGAATGCGACGCGATCCGGGGTACATTCCTCGTGCCGCGCGACTGGACCTCCCCGTCATTTCCTAGTCTGGCAGGCATGGAGTTTGTCCTGGATGACTTTGGCCTCGACATCACGACTCCGATGCGTGCCGGCAAGGTCGTCCTGTCCAACGACAGCAGCACTGATCCCCGCACCGCGCGCTTTATCAACCTGTACGGAATGACCGGGATACGCTCGTTCCTGGCGGTGCCGCTGGTCAAGGCTGGCCGGCTGGTAGCCTTCCTCGGGTTGCACCGTGCCGCCCCCTACAACTGGACCGGTGCCGATGTCCGCCTGGCGCGCGACATGGCCGAGCGCACGTGGTCCGCGGTCGAAGCCGCGCGAGCCCAGGCCGAACTGCGTGCCGAGCGTGACCGTAGCCGTTACATTTTTGACACCATCGGGGAAGGCTTCATGCTGATGGACCGCAACTGGAACGTCACGTACATGAACGCGGAAGGGCTGCGAATCGCCCATCTGGAGAGCGCGCAGATCATCGGACGCAGCCACTGGGAAATCTGGCCAGAAGCGATTGACACTGATTGCGCGCGTATGTACCACCGGGTGATGGAAAGCGGCGAGGCTGGTATGTCCGAATACTGCCAGAGTTATCCGGTCGGCGATGACATCTGGGTCGAAGTGCGCGCCTACCCGGCGGGCGAGGGCGGGATTGCCTCGTTTTTCCGCGATATCACCGAGCGCAAGGTGGCCGATGAGAAGCTCAGGATGGCCGACCAGCGCAAGGACGAGTTTCTGGCCATGCTGGCGCACGAATTGCGCAATCCGCTGGCGCCGATTTCGGCCGCCGCGGAGTTGCTCAGGATCGGCAGGCTTGACGAGGAGCAGGTGCGCCATAGCAGCGCCATTATTGGGCGACAGGTCGCGCACATAACTGGGCTGGTGGACGACCTGCTGGATGTTTCTCGCGTCACACGCGGGCTTGTGGCGCTGGCCAGGGCACCGGTCACGGTGCAGACTATTGTCGCGGACGCAATCGAGCAGGTCCGGCCGTTGATGCAACTACGCCGACAGCATCTCGCGGTACACCTGCCGCTGGAGGAGGTAACCGTCATCGGCGACAAGGCGCGGCTGGTGCAAGTGGTAGCCAATCTGCTAAATAACGCAGCCAAGTTCACTCCTGATGAGCGCCACATCGAGATCCGCGCCGAGGTGGACGACGGAGAGCTGGTAATGGCCGTGCGCGACGAGGGCATTGGTATGGAATCCGAGTTCAGCCCGCATGCGTTCGACCTGTTTGCACAGGCGCAGCGTTCTTCCGATCGCTCGCTCGGCGGCCTGGGGCTGGGGCTGGCGCTGGTCAAGCATCTGGTCGAGTTGCATGGCGGCGCAGCCCGCTGCTCCAGCCCCGGGCCCGGCAAAGGCAGTACCTTCATGGTCCGACTGCCAGTGATGCACGCCCAGCCGGTGGCGCTCGAGCGACAACCGGAAGCGCAATCACCGGTGGGCGACCGGCTCAAGCTGCTGATCGTGGACGACAATGTTGATGCTGCCGAAGCGCTCGGTATGCTCCTTGAGTGCTGTGGACACGAGGTGATGGTCGAGCACGATTCGCGGCGCGCGCTCGAACGCGCGCTACGGGAGCGCCCCGATGCCTGCCTGCTTGATATCGGCCTGCCCGACATGGACGGCAACGAACTGGCGAGGCAGCTGAGAAGTCATCCCGAAACCGCTGGGGTCACACTGATTGCGGTGACCGGCTATGGGCAGGAACGGGATCGCCAGCGCAGCGTACGGGCTGGTTTCGATCATCACCTGGTCAAGCCGATCGTCATGGAGCAGCTGGCTGGGCTGCTGGCCGGACTCAGGGCTAGTCCGGACTTCGACAAAGCGGCCGGCGGGTAGGTCTGTTGGGCCTCGCGAAACTACCGATGGCGCCGAAGTTATGTGTAATGCTTTTCGCGCCGCTCGCCTTCGACTGCGCCCGCGCCCTTAAGCGCGGGCTCATGGGGCGAGGGCTTGACGGCCGCTTTCCCGCAAAGGTCAGCGAATCCTGTGAGGGGTTGAATCCAGAGGTCTATCTGGTCGCTCTCGGCAACTTTGAGCGACATGCGGCCATGTCGATGCTGCTAGAAAACAAAGATTTCAAAGCGAGAATATCTGCGACGGGGCGTCGCAAGGCAGACCGTGCGAGGTAAGCGTTCTGAAAGACGCCGTGTCGTCGGCCCGAGATGGCGATGCGCGGGTGCGGGCGATCTATTCCTTCTAGCCGCGCCGACGCAGCGCAACGGCCTCGAACTTGACCGCGTCCGGGTCGCGCGCCTATTCACGGAAGTTTTGAGGTACAGACATCGTGCCTCGGTGTGTCGTCGATCGCCCCGTTCGCAAGCTGGACGGTCGCATCTGGCTGGGCGCGCCAGCGCAGCAGCCAAGGGGGCAGAGGTACTGTACTTCCACGATCAGCAAATCGATTTAGCCTTCTCCGCAGTGGCCTCGCTACCATTGCGCAATTCGACGAGGGTAGGCTGGACCGCTGGATGAGCAGAGTAGTACCACTCCAGACGATCGATGGTTGAATCCAGCGTGGCCATAACCATTTCACCTCAGTTGCCAGAGTTTTCGTGCCTGCGCTGCTTTCTATGCTCGTGGCGGATATCGGTGCCGCGAACGGCATAGACGACGGATTCCGCAATGTTGGTGGCATGGTCACCGATACGTTCGATGGATTTCGCGATGAACAGGTAGTCGAGCCCGAGCTGAACTGTGCGAGGGTCTTCCTTCATGGACTGGACAAGCTTGACGACGAATGCCCGAAATTCGGTGTCGATGACTTCGTCGTCACGGACGATCTGCGCGGCGGCAGTTGCATCCATGCGCGCGAATGCATTCAGTGCTCCGCGAAGCATGTGTGACGCCATGTCGCCAGAAGTCTTGATTTCGGTAATGTTGAGGTTCCACGCGCCTGCGTCCATCGCAACGCGACGAGTGCGCTTCGCTATTTTCCGGGCCTCGTCGCCGACACGCTCAAGGTTGGCCGCACACTTCGACGCCGTCATCAGAAGGCGCAGGTCGGAGGCGGCCGGCTGCCAGCGGGCAATGACGTTGACCACTTCGTCGTCGATTGCAATTTCCATCAGATTGAGCCGGCGTTCGGCGTCGCCGACATGCTCAAGAAGTGACAGATCGAATGACTTCAGCGCTTCCAGCACGCACACAATCTGTGACTCGGCCAGACCACCCATTTCGAGCAGCTTCGTCGAGACCTGAGCGAGTTCAGTATCAAACCTGCGTGAAAGGTGCTTGTCTGGCATGTTCTGTCCTTGACCAGGAATGCCTATAACATGCGGGCGCTGGTCGATTGCGGCACAGTGAGCGCCGCGCTATGACTTTGCGGGCCGACCGGTCTTGACCGTTTCGACAGCCGAAATTGCCGCCAGCAGGCGTTTCGTCGATGCCGCCTCGAGCACGACCAACCCCGCTCGCAAAAGCTCACTCTTCTTCACCGACACGCCCGCGTCCAGGCACTTCTGTTTCAGTGCGGCAATTTTCTCGTAGTCGGACTTCGGCATGGTGAAGCTGTCGCGTATGACCTTCTCCTTCTTCAAACGCTTCGCTTTTTCCTCTGTGGCTGCGTCGGTTGGCGTGGCTTCCACCGGTGCCGCCCGCTTTTGTCTCTTCGCCTTTGTCGTGGTGGCTTGCACGTCGGTGGCCACGGGGTCCCCCGCCTCCACTTGCTTATCCTCGGTTACTGCGTGCCCATCGGCATTCTTCGGAAAGTGGAATGCTTTCTTCGTCGCCTTCTTGATGCGGGGCTCAACCATGACCAACTCCAGAGTGTTAAACGATATAAACAGTATATATCGTTTCTGGATCTTGTCCTGGTGGCGCGGATTGCCAGGGCGAACGACCCGAAAACTGTCCACAGAATCTGTTCGCAAGCCTGTGGATAAGTTTCTCCCCACAGCGCTGAACCTGCGCCATAAAGCTTTGCGCGCCACGTGATGGGAAATTGAGCATTCCCCACAGGCCGCCAAACATCGTTCTCCCACGTTTCCCCATACGCTGCGGCGCGGGAAAACTGCCTTTCCCCTCAGGGGAAAAGAGCCGACATATTACCCATGTGTTTCGTAAAGCGTTCAAGCTAACGGCGATTCGGGTGCCGTTCCACAAGTCACTTGTTGAAGCTGAATGCTGACCGGTTGGTTGTGCACGCTGCGGTGCACCTACGATGGGGAACGTCAGGAACATTTCCCACGCCGCGCGATGATAGGGCTACAGCTCCCGGCGCTGCCCGTCTTCCGTAACTAGCCAGGGCGCACGGCAGCACGGGTCTTCAAGTGCCGGAATGTTTTAAACCAGCACCCGTCGTATGTGACGTCAGTACGTCGCATACGCAGACCATCGCATAACATGCGCTTGTGCTCGGGATGAAGAACCAGCTCCACAGGTTGCTCGCCCCGATGCTCTTTCAGATACCGGTAAAGCCCGTCCGTGATGAAGGCGCAGGCTCTCGTGTCTGGCCGGAAACTCAACGTCATAAATCACACCCCCATGATTTTCTGCCTGTTCACGCTGCCGCTTCTGCGGGGCGCGCCTGACGGCCTTCGACGCATGCCTGCGTGCCTGCCAGCGATCGTAGTCGAGCTGCATCCCCAGCACAGGTCAGCTCGACCACCTCGCTATTACGTCACACACCAGCCGGTGACGCCAAGGTGACGCCACCGACGTCCCTTCAAAGCGCTATCAACCTTCTGAAAGCTTGTCTAACGGGCTTTCCGTGAACGTCATGTACTGTTTGAGATCAGGTTGGCCCATTGACAAAAGTTTGACGATCCCGCCGCCGAACCTGCGCACGAATTCGTCATCAATCTTGAAGTTGAACTCGTCCAGCAAAACAGGTATTTCACTTGCCCCCTTCAAAGCTGAAGACAGCCTTTCAGGCATGACGCACTGCAAGATCAACTGTTGCCGATTCTCGTCGTACGTCACCACTATTGAACACGGCAGAAACTTAGACATTTAATGCCCCCGGCACTCTTGATAATCGTTCCACGCATTCTGCTTGCAAAGCGCTTTCCCTCTTTCGCCGCCCATAACGTAGGCGAAGTTATCGCACCGCTTCATATCCACCTCGTATCTGGCATGGCAGTATGTTTCACGCCATTCGTTATTCCCACTGCTACCACATTTAACCATTCCGCCGTCACCGCTGCCCCCCTTGAACAGGCTGCTGTAAAGCGTTGACCGCTTCGCAGAACTGGTCAGATCCGGCACAAGCACCGGGTGAGGAACCTGCGCCTGATCGCTGACCATCAACTCGGTTGCCTCGCGCCAAGCCGGTAGCGTTTCACCCAGCTCATGCCCGAATAGCTTACCTGTCGGCAACGCCTTCCAGGCCATGTAGCATTCGACACACATATCAGGAACGAATGCTGGAGCATCCGACTGGAGTCCTGTCAGGTTCGCGGGTGGCGCAACCGGGTCGTTCCCGAGTTCCCAGTTCGTCAGCCAGACACCCAGTTCAGCATCACTAATCGGCTTCCACCAGGCTCCATTCGTTGAAACCTGAGCCGTGCGCGAGGACACCGAACCATCTGGACCGTACCGGTAATCGACTGCCAGTACACGGGCAAGTCCACCATTTGACGAACTTGCCGGTTCGCTATACTGAAAGGACTTTACGCGACCGCGCTCATCGTATCCGATGCTCGCCTGACCGCTGTTTCCAGCTATCTGCGTTGCACGATTCTCGGAATTGCGGGCGAGCGTTCGCATCGACCAGCCAGATACGGCATCCTGCACTGACTCGACATTGCCCCGTACGTCGTATGTGTAGGTCCAGTCTTCACGCTTCGAGCCATTACGGGTAATCGCAGCCGACAGAAGGCGACTCGCCGAATCGTAGCGTGCACCGACTGTCCACTGGTTACCGGTCCCAGTGGCTTGCATCCCCTGGTCGCCCGTCAGATCGCTTGTCTCCGTCTCGGCGTAGCCAGTAACGTTGCCGGCCTGGTCATAGACAAACGCGCGGATTTTACCCGGCGTGGCGACCAGATGCGGACGCAACGAGGTACTGTCGCTATACTCGATCGTCGTTACCGTCCTGTTGCCAGCGACTGTCGCAACTGCTTTCGTCGGCCGGTTGGCGCCGTCCCACGTGTACTGTGTATTCCCATCCGGTGTAATTGTCTGCTTCAGGTTCCCTGATATATCCCATGTACGTGAGACCGCGCCGCCAGGCGTAACAA